>ERZ1034901.170-NODE-170-length-53329-cov-17.287101_pt1 | contig 53329 bp, 81 predicted proteins | sample MGYA00520628_ERZ1034901 | MGnify/ENA primary metagenome ERZ1034901 (study PRJEB33766, sample SAMN09781783) | gut metagenome | biome: gut microbiome | host: Homo sapiens | place: Madagascar | study: EMG produced TPA metagenomics assembly of the PRJNA485056 data...
AGTTAAAGCCTTATTTAAATCTTCTAAATATGAATGTATTTCTATAGAAAGAAGTAAGGAAATTATTAATTCTATGAAAAAAATTAGAGGATTAGATACTGAAACTATGGGACTAAATCCTCATACCAAAGCATTATTAACTGTTCAGATAGGTACTAAAGAAAATCAAGTAGTAATAGACTGTACTACTATAAATATTTGGGAATATAAAGATATATTAGAAGATTCTAGTATTTTATATATCTTAGCTAATGCTAAATTTGATATCCAATTCTTCTTTAAACATAACATTATATTATCTAAAGTATGGGATGTAATGTTAGCTGAAAAGATTAGATATTTGGGATATCCTAAAGGTAGTTTTCATGCTGACTTAAAAACTCTTGAATACAAATATCTTAATAAATATATGGATAAAACTGTTCGAGGTAAAATTACTAAAGTTGGTCTGACTGAAGAAGTAATAGTTTATGCAGCTAATGATGTAGTAGATTTGGAAGATTTGATGAATGCCCAAATAAAAGAATTAGAAAAAGAAGATTTAGTAAAAGCAGTCCAATTAGAAAATAGATTCGTTATTCCGTTGGCTTATATGGAATGGTGTGGAGTAAAATTAGACGTAGAAAAATGGAAAGCTAAAATGGTAAAGGATGCTAAACGTTTAAATGTTGCTCTAACTAAATTAAATGATTGGGTAATAAAACATTATGGAAATGATTCTAGATTTACTAAAATAGATTTACAAGGAGATTTATTTTTAGGATTTAACACTGACCCACAATGTATTATAAATTGGAATAGTGCAGCTCAAGTAATTCCATTATTTAAAGCTATTGGAATAAATACTTCTACAATAGATAGTAAAACAAAGAAGTTAAAAGATTCCGTGGATGCTAACATATTAAAACCACAAGCTAAGGATTTTGAAATTCTTCCTATTTATCTAGATTATAAGGAAGCTCAGAAAGTATGTTCTACTTATGGACAAAACTGGATAGACCAAATAAATCCTGAAACTGGTAGAGTGTATACTAAGTTTAACCAACTAGGCACTAATACTGCCAGAATATCTAGTGGTGGAAAGGACAAGAATGCTAAAATAGAATATGTAAATTTTCTCAATCTTCCAGCAGACCCAGAAACTAGAAGTTGTTTTATTGCAGAAAAAGGTAACTCTTGGATTTCAATAGATTATTCAGGACAAGAGTCATTTATTATGGCTTCTATCTCTAATGATAAAGCTTTAATACATGAATTAATGGAAGGAAGTGGAGATTTACATGCTCTAACTGCTTATATGAGTTATCCGGATTTAATTCCTAGAGATACAAAAATAACAGAAATTAAGGAAAAGTATCACCACCTTAGACAGTTAGCTAAGAAAATTGAGTTTGGATTTAATTATGGAGGAGATTTTAATACTATACATAGGAATTTAGGTATCTCTATAGAAGAAGCTAAAAAAATATATGAAAATTATATGTCAGGTTTCTCAGGATTAGCTAAATATCAAGAGTATTGTAGAAAAATAGTAATGGAGAAAGGCTATATACTTTTAAATCCTATAAGTAAATATAGAGCACATATATATGATTTTGAATCATTACGTATGATGCAAGAAAAAATGAAGGATAAAGAATTTTGGAAGTATTATAGAGAGATGAAAAGAGAATCTCCTAATTGTGATACGGTACAAGAAGTACGAGATTTCTTTAAGAAAAAAGGTGAGTGTGAAAGGAATAGTATAAATTATAGAATACAACATACTGGAGCTTTATGTTATAAAGTAAGTATGATTTATTTCTTTAAATGGATAGTAGAAAATGACCTCTTTAACAAAGTCCTAATTACTGTTACTCCTTATGATGAAATTAATTGTGAGGCACCTGTAGAAATAGCTGAAAAAGTAGCTACTAGACTTCATGCTATTATGGTTAAAGCAGGAGAAATATTTTGTACTAGATGTAAGTTAGATGCAGATATTTCTAGATGTAAAGACGGGACATTACCTAATTACTGGATTCATTAAAATGAAAATAACTTACACTTGTAATGACTATTCATTAGATATCGGCGGCAAAGAATTCGTTGATATAGATTACGACAAACAAAAAGAAATTTGTCATAAGTTAGTAGATAAAGTTTCCGAAGGAGTTTTACAAAGATTTATAGAATTTGCTTGTGTTGGAATGGGCGAATATGAACATTTAGATTATTGTGAAACTCGTGGAGAATTTGTTGATAAATATGTAATAAATATATGACATTTATTATAACTAATAAAGATGGTTCTAGAACTCAGTATTCTAACCATTACGAAGAGGACGATGAGATGGAAGTAGATGCTGCATGGGATGATGTATATGCAAAATTCCCTGAAGCTGATTATATTGAACGATTTTAATTATGGCTAATAATTCATCAACATTAATGCAACCTAAAGAAAAAGATTATACAATATGTTTTTGTATAAGTAAATAGATTTCTACAACTGATATTGAAGATATTTGTAGATCCTTACAAAATCATTTCTTAGATGAAGGATGGAGCATTGATGATTTTAATTTAGTATAAAAATGAGTAAACTAATTATATGTAGAGGTATACCTGCATCAGGTAAAACCTTTTGGGCTAAACAATGGGTTCTTGAAGACCCTGAGCATAGAGTTAGAATTAATCAAGACGATATTCGACTTATGCTTGGTAAGTATTGGGTTCCTAAAAGAGAACCTCTTGTACAACATATACAAGAAGAAGCTTTAATTGAAGCTTTACTTAAAGGCTATGATATAGTTATTGATAATACTAATTTAAATAAAAAAGTATTAGATAACTATCACGCTTTAGTTATAGCCTATGGAAATCATGCCATAGAGTATAAGGATTTCTTTGATACTCCTTTATCAGTATGTATTGAACGTGATAAAACTAGAGACGTACAAGTCTCTGAAAAAATAATTAGAAATTTTTATAATAACTATAAAGATATATACCCTTTAAATGGTAGATAATTTTAATTTATTTACTCCTTGGTTTGAGATTTTAGACCAAGGAGATTTTTTCTTTGTACAAGTAATACAGAGGAAAAAAGAGTGTGATATAGGTAGTAATAATAATGTAATTAAAGATTACCATTTCTTTGATGAAAAATCTTTTCTAGCTAAGAAAGATGAAATAATTACATTATGTAAAACTTTTAATGCTCGGGCATATTTTTGGGTAAATCCTAGAAATTGCAAACAAGTTCAATATGAAATAATTAGAGAGGCTTTAGAAGCTATAGAATGTAACTCTAAAAAACTATTTAAATGTGTTTCTAAAGCAATAGGTCAAAGAAGAAATACTAATTATAAATCTAAATGGATATTAGATTTTGATACTAAGGATTGGAATCTTATAAATAAATATTTGGATTTAATTAGAGAATGTAGACCTTACATGAATAAAATATTATACTATATTCCTACAGTGAATGGTATTCATGTAATTACTCTGGGATTTGATTTAGAACAATTTAAACAAAAATTAGCTATAGCTAAATTAGATAATATAGATGTTCATAAAGACAATCCCTCAGTATTGTACTATGATGATACTACAGGAACTTCTAATAATTGATATAATTATTTCAGTTATTTACGGTATAACTTTATTAATTATGTCAATTACAAAAGCTTCTTCAGATGAAATTATAACAGCTACTACAATATATTATATAGCCGCTACTATATTAGATGGGATAGTATATTTATATCCTTAGATAAACTATTTTTATAATTTTAATAATACTTATTATGATTTTTAGCAAAACATTCATTGATGAACTCTCTAGTATTAAATCTGCTTTTCAGTCTACTCATGACAAAACAGCTTCACTTATAGAGCGAATGAATACTGAAATCGCATCTAAAGAAAATTCTATTAAAGAGTTGCAGAATGAAATTAAAGATATCGAAAGTATTAAAACTCAGGCAGACAATTTTATAGCTAACCTTAAAAATATTCTCTCTTAATGATTAATTTTGAAACTAAAAAAGTACTGTTCATTGATTTGGACGGTACTTTAATTCAGACTATATCAGGTAAAACATTTCCTGAAGATATTACAGATTTTAGAATACAACTTTCTGTATTAAATAAAATTATAGAAAAGTTACCTAATTTAAATAGTTTTTATATCGTAACTAATCAAGGTGGTGTGGGTACATATTATACTAAAGAAGATATAGAAACTAAATTAAGAACAATCGAAGTATTTTGTCAAAGGTATTTAGATACTCACTATAATCTCCCTGATGATGAATTTGTGATGACAGATTATCAGTATTGTGATTCTATAGATAAAACTAATCATAGAAGGAAGCCTAATACTGGTATGCTAGAATGGCTTGTTGGAGGTCATAAAAAGTTGCAAAAATCCCAAATCTTAATGATAGGGGATGCTTCCGGTAAGCCTGGAGATTTTTCAGATTCAGATAAAAAGTGCGCTGAGAACTTTGGTATAGATTATATTGACGTTAGAGACTTTTTAGAATTATGAAATTAAGACTAGACGAATATTATTATATAGTTAGTTGGGATTGGGGCGGTGTTGAAGAATATATGCCAGAAGATATGGCAAAAAAATTTAATGAGTTTTATAAATCTCACAATTCAGAGGAAATTGATAATTATATAGAAAATCTATATTCGCATATAGAAGTAATAGATAGCCAATATAATATTAATGACATTGACTTAGAAAAGTCTTACATTAACTATACTGCTATTATAAAAATAAATGATAAGTATTATTCTTTTGATTGGTATGACACTGAGTATTGGGATTTCGATGAGCAAGTAAATGTAAATAAAGATTTAGTAGAAGTGTTTCCTAAAGAAGTGACTACTACTATATATAAATAATTTAAAAAATAATAATATGAAATTAGTTAAACAATCATTTGAATTTATAAATCAAACGGACTTCTCTTTAGTGGGAATTAAGAAGCAAATCGAAAGATGTGCACGAGTAAGTTATAAGAGTGAAGATAAGATTACTGACACCTCTTATGAGAAGTTTGTAAATATGTTAGAATCTAGAGGTCATGATAGACCTCTTGAGTTTGGTACTGTACATCTTAAAATGGAATCTTCAAAGTTTCAAGGGTTTATGCAAGCCTTATATGCAGAAGGAATATTTAATAATATTTGGATTAAATCTAATTATAATGAAGGAGTTATGTACATAACAACCAATTATAGATATTATTTAGATATTACTAAACGTCTTCTTAATATTAAAGAGTACTTTACTGAGGAAGATAATGAGTATTATCCAAAAAGATATACAGTTCACATGATTCTTGACCGTGGAGTTATGGATGAGTTCCGAACTCATGTAGGACTATCTCATTTAGCTGAATCCACACGTTATTGTAACTACTCAAAGCATAAGTTTGGTAATGAAGTTACCTTTATTAAACCCTGTTGGCTTAATATTCCTCTAGGGGACTACGGAATAGCAAGTCTTCCTGGAGATAATATTTTAGGGCTGTCAGGAGGAGCTAGGATATTTGTAGATTCTCTATTAGATGCTGAAGACTATTATTTAACTTTATTAGGTCAAGGCTGGACTCCTCAACAAGCTCGTTCTGTACTTCCTTTAGGCATTAAATCAGAACTTATCTCTTGTGGATTTAAAGATGCTTGGGAGAATTTTATAAGAAGAAGAAGTCCTAAATATGGAGATCCTGGAGCACATCCAATGGCAGCTGAAATAGCAGATAAATTATGTGAAGAATTTTTAAAAAGAGGATTTATTGATGAAAAGAAAATATAATGTAGGTGATATTTATGTTAATAATTAGGGAGAATCATTTAAAATAATAAATTATATAGATTCAAAACATGTAGAGATAGAATTTCTAGATTCCCATTTTAAGAAATTAGTTAGTAGCGGTAATATAACTAAAAAAGAAATAAAAGACCCTTATTATCCTTCAGTAGAAGGAGTAGGATATTTAGGAGCGGGGACATATAAACCTACAGGTAAAGTTTATAAAACTTGGCACAATATGATTATTCGTTGCTATTCAAATGATTATCATCAAAGAGAACCTAGTTATAAAGAATGTTCTGTTTGTGAAGAGTGGTTAAATTTTCAAAACTTTGCTAAATGGTGGCATATTAATTACCTTGAAGAAGGAGATTTAGATAAAGATCTTTTAGTTAAAGGTAATAAGATATATTCTCCTAAATATTGCTGTGTTTTACCTAAACAAATAAATATAGCTTTAGTAAAAAATAAATACAGACGTGGGAATACACTAATAGGAGTTCGTAAAAGATCTGATTGTTATGGTTATCATGCAACTATACAAAAATATGGGAAATCAATTAATTTGGGAATGTTTGCAACTGAACAAGAAGCTTTCGATGTTTATAAATCAGCAAAAGAAGCTTATATAAAAGAACTTGCCAATAAATTTAAAGAAATTTTGCCTTTAAATGTGTATAATAAATTATTAAAGTACGAAATGAATGAGACAGATTGATTTTAAAAGAAGAGATGCCTCAGATGCGCACCCAATGGCACAAGAGATAGCTAAACCAATGCATGAAAAGTTCAATGAATTAATTAAAGTACAATGGTTATCTTAACTATAATATATATAGCATCTGTTATAGGAGCAGTTCTAACTATCAGATATGATGATGCTATATTTGATAAAAAACCTTGGACATTATTTTTAGTGTTTTGTCCAGGAGTTAATACATTGCTATCTATATTAGAATTATTTTTCCAGTTATCGTTATTATTTGATATAATTACACAATGGGATTTAGATGAAAAATTTTATAAATTAATTAGATTAGGACGAGAAAAATGAAACAACTAATTCCTATTAGTTTATCACATAAGAGAATACCCTTTGATGCTATGGATGGATTTTCTTCAGGAGCATCCTATAATACTCTTCCAGAATTTAATGGAGTTACTGTAGTGTACTCTAATAGAAAAACTAATATAGATACTTTAGGAGCTACTAAGAATTGCTTCGGTAAATCTTTAACAATATTTTATATTAATGTATAGTGAAATAATACAAACTAGGATAGAAGCAACATTAAAAGACTTATATAAAATACATGATACTGTATTTAAACAAACAGTAATGTATGCTATGTATATCAATATACGTTCTTATTTTATAATATTAGATAAAAATAATAAAGCACAGCTTTTAAATGCTTTTAATCCTAGAGTGATAGAACAAGATGGAAAATTAGAATTAGATAGTATTTGTGAAAGTCCTCGAATATATCAAGAGTATTTTATAAAAGAATTTTCTGATAATATAGAATATGGTATTTATATTGATGAAGATGAGATAGGTCATTATTTTACAGAATATGGAGAGGTTCAAATATTCAGCACTTATATTCAAATAAACTATAATGATTATAAACAAGCTGAAAAACTTCTAGAATTTGTAAAACCTTTACCTGAAGACGCTGATAAGGTTGTAACCTATGATTTGGTAGTATCTACTAATCAAGGATTTAGCACCACAGAATGTACAAGTTCTAGAAATATTGATATTGATATAAAAAAGAACTATAATGATGACTTACCTTATGATAAATATAAGGAGTTCTGTGAAAAAGATGGTTCTGGCTTAGCTTTAATGTTTGGGTCTCCTGGAACAGGTAAAACAAGTTTAATAAAGAAACTTATTTATGATTGTTCTGATATTAATTTCTATATAATGGATTTTTCTATGCTGCAAAATATAGTTTCAGGACAATTTGTATCTTTCCTTTTAGGTTTAAAAAATGCTGTGATTATAATGGAAGATTGTGAGTATATACTAAAACGTAGAAATACTCATGAGAATCCTTTGATTAATTCTCTTCTAAATATTACAGATGGATTAGTTGGAGATGCTTTAAATATACGATTTTTATGTACTTTTAATGCATCATTAACAGATATAGATGAGGCTTTATTAAGACCTGGAAGACTTAAAGTAAAATATGAGTTTAAAGCTTTGAATAAAAATAAAACTAAAGCTATATGTGGGGATGATAAAGCAGAAACTTTAGCAGAAATTTATAATAGAGATAAAATAGATTTTGGTAAAAAAGAACAAAGAAAGATTGGTTTTTAAATTATCAGATAAGGAGTGTCAAGCAGCTGAAGAGTTTATAAAAGAACACAATAAACAGTGTGACACTCCTTATTCAGGAGCTAATGGTTGTCCAAAATTTAGTTATATATTCACACCTTTTGGACTAGGTACTTTTGTAGGAATAAGATGTAATATTTGTAAAAATGAGAAGGATATAACTGATTTTGATACATGGTAATAATAGGAATTTCTGGAAAAGCAACTTCAGGTAAAGACACTGTAGCTAATTATTATAGCAGATTTAGTAAAGCACATTGTACTACTTTACATTTTGCAGATTCTTTAAAAGATTGTTGTCAAGGGCTACTCATACCATTTGGAACTTATGATATGTCTTTACAAGAAACTAAGAAATTAACTATTCCTTGGATGGGTAAAGATTATACTGTTAGAAATTTACTTCAAGATGTTGGTAATGCTTTTAGACAAAGTATTACTGAAGATTTTTGGGTAAATATTATGATTGGTAAAATTGCAGCTATTGATAAGAATGGTTCTATAGATACTGTTTTAATTCCAGATGTTCGTTATCCTAACGAATTTAAAATGATTAAAGATTTAGGAGGAGAAGTATGGAGAGTAGAAAGACCTAATATTACATTAATGAACCATATTAGTGAGACAGCATTAGATGATTATACTTTTGATAAGATTATTCAAAATGATGGAACTATAACTGATTTACAAAATAAAATTAAATGTCTAAGTATTTAGTAACTATTAGTCAAGATGTAATTAGATATACATCATATATTGTAGAAGCTAATTCTCAAGAAGAAGCTGAAGATAATTGGTTAGATGGAGAATTTTCAGATGAGTGGTATGAACCCTCCGGGGATACATTGGTTGAGGAATCTGAAGAAATAGCAGACTAATGTTTAAAATAAGTTTATTAGACGTAAATGTTGTAGAGGCACAAAAATGCTGTGATTATTTTGACAAAGGATATGTTTATACAGAAGAAATATATCCAGAGTTATTTAATAATTTACATGCTAAAATTACTATGGTTGGTAAAATAGATATTAGTATAATACAAGATTTAATAAAAGAAAATAATTTAATTAATACCTTATATTGGTATTAAACATTTAAAGGGGCGTAGCTCAGGAGAAATCCTGGGTTACGCCCCTTATTTTTTTTAATTTTCTTTATAATAAGCTTTAGTAGCCTGTTTATACATAGCTAATGACGGAATATTATTTACAATATATTCACCCCAATGTTTTTCAGGGTCTGTAGCAGTATTAAACATATTCTTAACTAACTATGTTGGGTAACTCTAATATGGTACAGTCATACCGTTACTTGCATCATTGCTTCCAGCAAAATACTCCGGAATAACTAAAAATTCCTGAAAATTCTAAGTAGACTATTTACCTCCATTATATACTACATAAGTCATGGCACTAGCTAATACATCATCACTATTATAAGACTTCATTACTTCTTTATATCCTGGATCAAATATTTCTTTAAATAAAATACTCATAAAAGCAGCCCATAATAAACTAGCAAAAGCTTTTCTAAGGTTAGCCTTATCATTAGGATTAGCATTTATCATTTCTTTTATTTTTTTAATTTTATCATCCTAATTAGTGTCAGATAATATTCCTAATATATCACCAAAAGTATAGAATATTCCCTAAACTACTATGGGTATATTATCCATTACTGGGATTCCTGTATTTTCTGTAGTAATAGTCCCATCTTCAGTAAAATATAGTAATTGTCCTGCTTCATTTTTCTACTATTCTAACTTGTCTCCTTTTATAACTCTTTTTTTACCAAACCAGTTAGCAATAATACCATTAGAATATGTAGTAAACTGGCCAAAAGACATACCTATAGCCATGTTTTCTGCCATCATTCTACCACCTCTATCATAATTACCATATATACTATCAGCAACCTGTTTAATTTTATCAATAGTTTCTAATGAATAAGGTGATGGAAGGTCTTCATTATATCCAATAGGAGAATCAATATGCTCTTTATTATATGCTCGTATAGCTGAGAAATATAATGATTTGGCTTTATTATATTTTTCACTACCTTTAGGAGCTTTTAATATATCTTGAAATCTTTTATCTTTTTTCCATTCATATTTAATTCTACCATCTTCATCTATAGATAAAGCATCCCAAACACCGTCTTGCAAAGCTCTTGCTACAAATAAAGTCATTCTATTTAAGAAATCAGGACGTTTCATAGTATTATAGGATATATCATCCCAATGGTTAATACCACTTCTATCAGTTCTTAATCCATTAGCAATGTTAGCAAAGTCTAAGTTAGATAAACCGTATTTAATACATAATTGATTTAATAAAGAGATAGTTCTAACATTAGTGCAACTACCTTTCATTACTATATAATATGCAGCTGTTAAATTAGCTGTAGAAATATCTGTACCATACTTAGTGGCAGATTTAATATAGTTCTATTGGAATCCTTCTAAGGTATCTCTAAACATAGATTTAATGTTAAAACTTAAAAACATTTTGGATACAAAATGTTTAATAGGGTTAATTACTGTAAAGAATTTTTTAGAAGTATCCTCTAATATAGTATCATTAAATACGTTTACAGTTAAATATTTATCAGCCTCTTTCTAAAACCATTCAAGATATTTAAGATTTCCAGAATTTAAAGCCAACATTTTAGCCTAGAACATTACTGATTTAATTAATATTAATGATTTATTAAATTCTTGAGTTAATATATTAGCATTAATATAACTATATAGCAACGCTGGAATATTAGTTTCCCAATAATCATTTGTATGCTGATTTAATATTTCCTATCTAACATTTTTATCCGAAGACATACTAGAAGCAAAAGGATTAGTTACTCCATTTTCAAATCTATCTCGCATAGATACATTAGACCCTTCTTTATCTAAAGTTTGTTGCCATTTAGCAAATACATTATCTTCTTTAGAGGTAAGTCCTTTAATAGTATCAAAAAATTGATTTACGCCATTCTTTAAGGATTTTACTGATAAAGTAGGAGAAGCTCTTTTTAAAGGTACATAACGTAATACTTCCTATTCTTCTACAGCTTTAGCAAATTCTGGATCTTCATAACTTGTAAAATCAAATTTCTTATTATGCATAGAGTATGTTACTTTAGCAAGTTCAAATAAAACTTTTTTAAGAAAAAGTTTTTCATGAGAATTCATGTAATTAGCAGCATCATTCTTATAAGGATTTTTAAACATCATTATTTTTTCTCCTTTATCATTATGCATAAACATATTATCAAAGTATTTGTTTTCATCACCTATTAAAGATCCTTCTACTGTAGAATATCCTGTCTAATTAAAATAATCTCTAGTAAAATTTTGAATAGGGTTTGCAGCATCCATTACTCTTTCATTAGCTCTAAAAGTTGTCTAAGTAACAATTTGTTTAATAGTTCTATAATTATTATCTGAATTAGCATCAGGTTTTATTATATTACTTTCTAGCCAACTTAAAGGTTTATATTTAGTTTCTACATAAACTCCCATTAACTTATTATATTCATAACATGCCTAATTATAAATATTAGCTAACATCTTAGTATTATCATTAGCATAAGTTAAATCAGATGTTCCATTTTGTAAATTTTTTATTACAGGATTATTCTGTAAATATTCAAGAAAAGATTGTAAGGCAGTTCTTCTAGCTGATTCAGAATTAGCGTTTTCTAACTATTCTTTAGCATCTTTTAGTTTATAACGTATAGGATTAGTCTCTAAATAAGTAGAGGTAGTTAAGAAATTACTTATATAATCAGTAATTAATTCATACTAATCTACAAAATTGATATTACCAAAATTATTATTTAACTTTACTTCACTATTATATTTATTTACTACTTCTAATATAGGTGAATAATATTTAGTAATTAAATCCGAAGCAGTGCTATACATTCCCTATCCTCTACCATAAGTAGATATTACCTAAATATTACCTAATTTAAAATTACCATCTAACTGTGGTAATATTTCATTTAATATATTTAAGGTACGAATCTATTCCATATGTCCAAAAGAACAGTCATAATTATATAGATTACCAGATTGATTATCCATAATATAACTATTCATAATATTTGAACCATTACTTCTATGTTTATTTACCTCATATAGATTATAATTAGCTAATGATACTACATCTATCTATCCTTTACTATTTTGGAATAATAAAATGTGGGCATTTCTTAAAGCTTCATTATCAATAATATTCCACTCATATACTGGATCTCCTCCTATATAAGTAGGTTCAATATATTTATTAAGTAAAGAAACTAATCTATAATTACTTCTTTTAAAAGCTTCAAATGTAGTATTCTAAGGATTATGTCTTGCTACCTAAATTTGTTTTACTAAAGTATCAAGTACTGTACTTATCTATTTTTCTTTTTTATCAAATTCTTTCTATAATAATTCTTTTAATTCAATATTATTTTTAGGTAAAGAATCTTCTTTTATTTTATGAATTTCCCCATCAATAGTTACAGCATAATTATATCCCTATGGGTCATCCTCTAGTTTTACTATATCACCAGTACCAGTTCTAGGATTGTATTGCTAAGCAATATAACTATCAATAGTCTTAGTAATTCTATTCTAAGTAATATTAGCATTTAAAAACATTAAATTAGTTTTATCTAATGCTGTCTATACTTTATCATCAATATTACCAAAACTTAAATCAGGAGCATCTATATAAGCTTCAACGGCTTCGTCTATATTTCCTAACTAATATTCTCCCTAAACCTAGATATTTTTTGGATAATCCATACGAATATCTTTTATAGAACCATCATCATTATATACTATCTATGTAGGAATTAAATGTAAACTAATCTTATTAGCATTAAATCCTTTAGCCTATAATATCTTCTTTAAAAAAGCTAGTTCTAATTCAAATTTCTACTTTTTTATTTTTATCCAAGATTCATAAGGCTAACTAGATACTATATTCTAATATATAGCAATATTTCCATATTTATCTACAATTACCTAGTCTATGTGCCCACGTAATTTTATTCCATCTTTTGTTAATGCGTGAGTAACTGCAATATTACGCACCCGACTAGTACTAGTTCCCATTTTATTTTCTCTAGCAGTTATTATTCTAGACTATAAAATTTGAGAACCTAAATTATTATTATTGCCAACACTTTGTAAAACTCTATTAAAGCTATTTAATAAAGATTCCTAAAAATCAGTATTTAAATTACTTAACTTACGTTTAGTAATATCTTCAGTTAATTTTGTTATCTACTTACCAATAAGTAAAGATACTTGTACATTCCAAGTATATGGATCATTTACATTTGAAATCTCTAAGTTATTAACTAAATAATGTATTACATAAGCATCAGCTCCAACCAATTTAAATCTTTCAAATTCTTGAGCTATCTAGTCTTCAGTGTAACCTCTTTTTCTTAAAGCATCTTTATAATTTTCATCATTCATTTTAGTATAATACTTCTAATCTGGATCAAAGTACTAACTATCTAAAAAATGCTAAATATTATATACTCCTGATTCAGGGTCATCGGCTACTACGTTACCCCATTTATCAAAAATAAGGGGACTAGATTTTAAATTTACTAATTTATTATATACATCAGTCTGGGCTGAAAATAAAGTGTCACTATATTTAGTTAAATCTATATTATCAGATATTAAATTATGTAATTCAAAATAAGATAGTCCTTCATCTCCTGCTAACTTACTAAATATCTGATATAATTTATCAGATTTTTTAGATGTTCCTTTAAAAAAATATTTACAACTCATTAACAAATCTCCTAAATAATATTATTTTGTAATGCTGTCTTTAAAAAGTTAGTAATCTAACGCTCTTTACTATTAGTATTTATTTTATAAGAACTATTTACAGCAAAATCTGTAAAATCTAAAATATTCTCTTTTAAATCCTAATTAAAAGTATTATTCTAAATAAATTTTCTAAAATCTCTAAATATTTTAGGGTATGTATTAGGATTTAATGAAGTAAGATATTCTCCCATTATATTAGCAGCAACTTCTTCATATAAATCAATTCTAGCTAAATCAGAATATTCAGAAACATTTTGATACTACTATAGCTACTACTACCCCTATTCAGTATTTTCTACTAGCTCTTGTAATAAATCAAAATAATCTTCCTATAAATCTGGCTAGCTTTTTACAATACCCATAAATACGTGCATATACTCATGTGCTACATCTTGTTTAGTAGCTAATTCAAGGTTAATTACAATTTCATTATTGCTAATAAAAGCCTTTTTACTAACGAACTATTCACCATAATTTTCAGATATAGACTACTTATTTAATACCTAAGTTGGTATTCCAAATCTAGATTTAATCTTATTGGCAAAGTAAGTTAATCTTTGGGGCATAGAAACCCATCCTATAGGACTGCTAGCAGCACTTCTTACATTAGATATTTGCTGTAACTATATACTATACTGTAAACCCTAACTCTAATCTACATTATTAACGTAGTAATAATTATAATTATTAAGATTATCAACAAATTCTGTTAAATCTTCCTACACACCTTTATCTATACCTTCTTGTACCTTAGCTGCGGTTAACAAAATTTTTTCTAAGCTATCTAACTAAGTAGTATCTACAGTATCATTATGTTTTTGTATAAACTTTAATCCCTATTCAGCATTATAATTCTAAATTTCTTTAGTAAATGCTTTAGAATTTATCTAAACATCTACAGCTCTAATAACCTAACCAGGTAATATATTAGAATTATGAGTAGATAAATTAAACTATACACCATGTTCATTAGGCATATATAAGTCTAATAATAATCCTTTTTTTAGAATATCTTCTTTAAAGGACTTATCAATAAAATCTCTAGCTTGCTATAAACTATCATAAGTCTTTCCTACATTCTAATCAGTAAAAACTCCTCTAGCTACCATAAACTTAGTGGTACCATTTATTACTGCTGAATATATGTTATAACCTTTATATTCCTATTCTTGATGAGGGTATGCCTCTTTAGATGTTATAGTATATCCATATTTAGTTTCAAATGTAGAAGGCTAAACATTAAAATATATATTACCATTATAAATAGCTTCTATCTAAATACCTTTAGTACTTAAATTTTCCTAACCATCAGTGTTCCAAAATAACTATCGTAATACTGAATTTACTTTAATCTATATAGCACTTGGGTCAGGATTATCTTTTGAAAAATACTTTTCATATAATTCAGGAGAAGCCTATTTTGTTAATGTTTTTAATTGCTATAAAGTGACAGCTCTATAAGTAATTTCATTAAATTTTTTATAAGAAGTATGCATCATTAGAGCATTAGCAAAAGGAGTTCCATACTCTCTTGGAGAGTCATAATCATTTAAAGAATTTAATGCTTCTTTTATTTTTCTAATACGTTCTACATTTTGTTTAAAGTTAGCATTTTTTCCCGATAATAAATATTCATAAAAACTTTCAGGATTCTATAGATATTTAGTAAGTACTTCTCTGGCAGTTTTAATACTTCCTTCATATTCTCCTCTAGCTTTTTTACTAGAAGATTGTGTAAAAGAATATGCTGAAAATTTTCTTAACCAAGCTTCGTCAGATTGCTCTAATTCCTATATAAAATTTATAAAATTACTTGGAATATCGTTATCCTAAATTGTTTTAAGTTTATTTAAATAATTTATAAACTATTTTTCTCCACCCCTTTGTACTATATATAAATCGTTACCCTAAACATCTTTAGTAGAATATACTAAAGGAGTATCAGTTCCATTAGTTTTTATTTCATCTACATATAATACATTTATATTCTCTAATTCAGGAGCTGTAGGAAACTTATTACGAAATTCTCTATAAGTCATATTCGGAAGAAAAAACTATTTACTGTCAGTAAGTCCTTCCATATCTTTATTTACGTATATTGAAGTATTATTAATGCCCTAAGCACGTATAGCATTAATAAATTCTTCAGTTTTACCCTATTTATTTATTTCCTATATAAGATTGGAGTAATCATAAAAACTTTGGATGGAATCTTCCTCTATTCCATCCAAAGTAATTTTATTACTACCAATATTTAATGTGATAGTACAACTCATTAACAATTAACTCTAATTTTAACTTTACCAGATATTGTCATATTATATAGGCTAGTACCTCCGGAAACAATATCTTTAAACATCTATTCTAACTTATTTATCTATTCTTGTAAATCAATATTTATTGGATAATATTCTTTATTTATTTTTAATCTTTCAATAAATTCTCTCTAATTATCCTAACCTTCAGAGATCTAAGTAAAAGGGTTTATAAATTTATGATTTTCAGTATTATAAAGCATAACTAAACCTTTAGTAGGAGAATTTCTGGGGTCTTTTATACGTACTACTATATTATCTCCAGCCTACTAAAGAGATTCTACATACGGAGCAGAATAAATATCAAATCCTTCAAGGGTAACTCCTAAAGCATTTATAGAATCTTCTATAGGTAAATTTTTATTATCAATAGTTTGCTATATGTTAGCTTTATCAGCCTATCCTAAATGTTTATACCATTGCATTAAGGCACTTGGAGTATACTAAGGATTTTCAATATTATTTATATCTTCTACTAATTTACTCTAAAATAATGTAGTTAATCTATTATAGCCATATTTGTTACCATTTACAAATAAATTATAAATCATAAATATATCCTATAAATTAAACTAACCTATTTTATAATTTATAAGTTTATTGAAATCTTCTTCGTAAGCTGCATATTTTAATGTAGATTCTCTAGATTTATCAATATTAAGCATATCAATATCTAAAGATAAAACAGGTTTATCCTATTCTGTTCTTATTTGTAATCCATTAATAAATCTATTTTCAGGAAATTCCTACATTTTTTCACCGTCCCAATAGGAACCTGTTTTTAAAGAGGGTATTAAATATTTATGAAACCAATATTTAAAAGTAGCGATATTATCTTTACTATTCATAATAATTTCTGTATTAGAACTTATTTTAATTGGTCTTTGATCCTTTAATAATTTCTGACCCTCCTTTAATGGAAATGAAAATGGTAAAATTTCATTATTTACAGCTAACTAAATATTAGTTAAATACTACTAAATATATGCCTAATCAATATAACTCTATATCTAGTTAAGTTTTTTAGAGTCTATATATCTTCTATCTTTACGTAATATTTCATAAAACTTTCTAACTAATTGACTTTTTGTAGATACTATATCAGTATTTATAGTAGCTGCTTTTTGTAACTCTAGATAAACTCTATACTAGTCAGAATGATTTATTACATCCAGAACATTTATAGAATCTTTTATTAAATTATAATATTCTGTAGCTAAAGTTCTATAATCAGTATCTCTAATAGTACCATCTAATTCTGTTACCTATATAGGAGTATTTTTCATATATTCATAAAAACTGAAATTTTTATAAATTCCTGCTTTTAAACTCTATGATACAATACTATATATATAGCTATTAGAATAATTAGGATGTAATTCTTTTACCTTACTGAATAAAGCTTCCAAATCTGTAACTAAATCAGTACCTTGTTCATTTAGAGAACTTGGTAAAAGTTTTCCGGCATATTTAGTTCGTAAATTTTCTATTTCCTAAACACTTGGTAATATTTCGTCAAAACCTTTTATAAAATTATTGAAACGATTTTCAAATGCTAACTACTCATTCTACTGAGTACGTATTCCCTAATTCATACTAAAAAGTAACTGTGCAGCTGCTGTAGTTTCTCTAGCACCTCTATGTACAGCTTTAAATCCTTTTAATTTATTAAAGAATAGTTCATTATATTTTTGTTTAAGAAGAGACTCTAAAGATTCCTAAAACTATTTTGGAACATCCTTCAATCTTTTATAAGTTTTAACCTATGGATTTGCAGGGTTATTATTCATTTCTACATAAATACCATTTATAAAACTTAATGTAGTTCCACTATCCGAAGTAATAGAAGTATTATTTAATAATTTTACTAAAGTTTGACCTACGATAGTATCTCTTCCAGGGTCATATTTATTAATAGTAGTAGGGTCTAATACATACTAGAACCAGTCTTTTTGTTTGTCAGGATTACTAGAAATTAACTAATCCAGTACTTTCTAAACATTATTACTTTTAACTCCAATATCAGAGAACATATCAGATTTACTCAATCTGTCTACAAGTCTAACTACAGGTGATGTCATTAAATCTACAATCTAATCTAATGGGAATCCCATTATCATAAGATAGCCATGTACTCCTGCTAAATTCATACCAGCATTTATCTTATTTAAAATAAGCTCTTTTGCATTATCAGTAGCTGAGTTAAGTAACTGAGATATTAAATCAGAAGGGTCTGTAGAATTATTAATTAATGACTACATTAGAGGCATATATTTAGCCTCATCTTCACTTAATGTAGTATCTATACTATTTAATAAAGTCTATAATTTATCAGAATATTCATTATTTTTATAAGCATTTATAAAATCCTATTCATATTCTGAAGTATTGCCCTAATATATTTCTTTAATAAGAGAATTTCTAATATCAATTAATTCCTAATTAGAGCTAAGTAATAAAATAGATAGTTTATTTAATCTATTATCATTATTGAAATTAATACCTCCAATAGTTTCTTTTATAATTGGAGTACCGTCAGCCTTCATAAATACTCCTTCAAAAGATTTAGCAAAAGTATATAAATCTTTACTATATTTCTCAGGGTGTCTTACAATTTCATTATAATAATGTAATAAACTAAAATAAACTTTTTCTGCATTAGCTGCTACAGAAATAACGTTTTTACCAATTAAATTCTCTTCCTATAATACCCATTTAGTAGCAGGATTCCACTAAGTATAAGTACCACTATCGCTGGCTAACTATTTATCTTTTACCACTTGTTTCATACCTTCTACGTTAGTTGGGCTATATGAATCAAGTAAATTTCTCTCATCATTTACTATAGCCTATGTAGTCCATGATACTGCATTCTAAAAAGCTAATATTTTATTATCACCAGATAACTAAGTACTTTCATGAGTATTAATATCACTAATTAACTAATTTAATATTGGGCTAGAGTAATTTACTTCTATAGTACTATTAGGACTATAATCTATATTATCTAATACTTTATTTATAAGAGCATTTCTTAGAATAATATTATTAGAATCATATGCTTTCTAAGCCTCTTCAGCATATCTTTCTATATTTATACCATTATTAGTTTTTATCCATTTAGAGTTTCTAGGTACTGGTAATGAACAAGAAGATTCTAAAGCTTCATTAGAGGAATAATCAAACAAATCACTCCATCCAATAAATTGTCCATTATCATCGAAATTAAAGCCCATTACATAGGCTTTATCTATATCCGTTACACCTTATATCTTTCAATATAAGACCGACTATATCATCAATCACCTAAAAGATGATTGTCTTGCTCTTCGGAACTTAATTGTAAAAATTGTTCTTTAGTAAAATTATCTCTAATTTTATACTTTAATGATGGAACTTGTAATATGTAAGGTTTTATAATATTAATAAATTTGATAGCATCCTCATAAGCACAAGTCATTATAGAAAAAGTATTTTTACCTTCACTAAAAGTGTGCATATCAATATTCCAAATTTCCTTAAAATAATTTATAATTATGTTTGCAATATTTTCTTGAACACACGTAGCTATTCGTATAGTATATTGTATACTACTTCGTTGCTTAGAAGTATTAATATTAATACAACCATCATCCATATACCAAATTGCTATACCTTGAGGAGTGAGCCAATTTAGTAGCCTTCTAGTAAGAGTTTTCTTTGGAATATATACAGTTCTACGTAATGCTTTTATGGTAGGATTTATAGAAAATTGTGAATACAATACTTCTTTCCCTATATTATATCCACATTTAGAAGTATATTCTTTTATTCCATTTAATTTAAATCCAGCATTACTAGCCAGTTTAACTTTCCATTCTAAGAACTCTTTCTGATGCGCAGAATGACTTAATTTAAAAACATAGTTACTAGAAATTGTTCCATCTCCAATAAGTAATGCAATTAATAAACTCTTTTGTTCTTTACTTAATTTTTTTACAATTTTTCTTTTCATAAATAAATAATTTTATTGATTAATAATTCCTTATTTACAAAAAGGTTCCTACTCTCTTTCGAGATAGTCTGTGAACCTTCATCTTTATAAGTATATTGATAAAATTATCAATGCAAAATAATTTTATAGATAAACTTATCTAAGATGCTTGGCTGCGGATTATCCAATTTTATTTTCTTTTACTATATCTTTAATAGTTAATTAAAGCCCTTATATCTATTTCTAGTATAAGTTAGTGAAATAAACTCTAAGGATTTTCCCGTCAATTCACAAGATTTAACGACTACAATATTTATTATGTAAAAATAATTTACATAAAAGGAGATTGTCACTAAAATAACGATATTTTAGTCAATAGTCGGCTCCTTGAAGCCATGCCTAAAAATGAGAGACATAAATTCTATTATTATTAATCTAAGTAAATCCTACAGTTCTCATCTTCATAAAAGATTGTAAAGAAGCTGTAGGAATACGGTCAGCAACAGTATCTAAGGTTTTTTCAAAAGAAGCCATTAAATACTTTTGTTTGTTTTGATAATATTCATTTCTAGCATCTTCTAATACAGCTCCAATTAAAGAAAACTAATTATCAATAAACTATTTAAGATTAGGATCTTTAAAAGAGTCAGATATTAAGTCAGATTCTGTTTTAGATTTTTTCTAAGAATCACTAATTTCTGCTCCTAAATAAAATTTCTAATGATATATATCATTAATAATATTAGAAATAGCTAAATCACTTATACCTAAAGCTCTTAATTTATTAATGTCTACATAATAATAATTATATCTAGAAGCAGTACCTTGTCCTCCCTACTAAGTAACATTATATTCTTTTACTAACTATATATCTCCTTCACTAGTACGTAGACCTACTTTATATAATAACTGTTTATCTCTAGATACTTTATATAACCAAGTTAATTCACCTTCTTTTTTAGCTATTATATTACCCGAAATATCTTTTTCTTTAAAAAATACTCCTGCATCATTTTTAATAAGAGGTTCTGAAAAACTTAAATAAGTATGTTCATTATTACCTGTAATAAAAGCTACATCATAATTACCTTTAAAGACTTTAGGCTAAAAATAATCTGCCCTACCTATCTTAGTTTGTAATAACTTTTTAGCTTCAATTAAAGATAGATTATCTACTCCAAATATTTTGCTGTAAATGTTTGGCATAACATTTTCAGCTGCCTATAATTGTTTATTCTAAACTACATAAGTTTGCCCATTAATAGTAACCTACCCATTATGTAAATCATTCAGAATTTTCTAATATTCCTATTTATGCATATTAGAATTTTTCCTATTATTTCTAATACTATCAATTAAGAAAATATTAGTATGACCTATTTTATTAAAAGTTCCGTCAGAATTAATAGTTCCATAATCAAATATAACACGTTCTGGAGCTAAATCTCTACCATGCATAACATCCTAATGTAAAGATACTATTTCTGAGTTAGGATCTATTAAAACTCCCTAGGATAACAAGTATTCTTTTAAAGTTCCATTTGTGTTAGCATCAATAAAATCATAATAAGTATCAATATTATCTAAAGCTATATGAGTCCTGTAATTTACATAAATTTTATGTCTTTTATCAAAAACTTTATATACTACATCAACTACATCAGAAGGCACAAATTCTTCAAAATTAACATTACCTTTCGCTTCTTCTAACTACTACTAGTATAGTAAATAACAATCAATTATCTACTATTTTCTAATCTAATAGTCTGAAGATAGAGGAAGAACTTGTAAATTATTATTAATAATTTGAGATTTTCTAGCCTCCTACTCATTAGATAATGATACTATGTTATTTTTACCATTAATAACAGGACGATAATCTAAGGGATTAAATGTTCCATCAGTCATGGCTGCTATGGCATCATTATATACATCTGAGCTCATGTGAGTTTCCCCACCATATTTAAATGTTTGTACATATTTAAATCCTGGAGTTAATACTAAAGCTAATCCTTTATATTTACCTTTAATTCCTTTATTATTAATTACTGTAGCTATAGATGGCAATAAACTACCATATAAAGTAGCATCGCTAAATGGTATTGCAAAATTCTGTTTTAAATCCTCATTATTAGATTTTAATACTTTAGAAATTCCTTGTAGAATTATGTCTCCTAGTTCAGCGTCACTCTACTATGAATAACTAGCAGCAACTAACTAGCCAATATTTTCTGTTATTTCTTGGACTTCCTAAGCAGTTAATTTTTTACCATTATTATATGCTTCTAAGAATTTATTAGCAGTGTCTAATTCCAATTTACAAGTTTCCATAGCTAATTGTCCTAATTCATAATAGACTCTTTTTGATAGATGATGTAAATTACCGCCTTGTTCAAGAGCTGTAATAGCCTATGTAGGCTAAGTGATTTCTCCTGCATCCTTATCATGGTCAGCATCCAACTATACCCCATAATGAGTCATAGTCATAGGTACATAAGTTAAAGGTTCATTATTAAACCATAGAGCTTTTGAATTTACATTTCCCTAAGCCCTTTTAGAACCAGACTTATTAGCTAGATAATGAATCATTTTAGACTTATAAGGTTGTATTAACTCATTATTCTCTATATAAGTTGCATTATTTAAAATCTATGCAGAAGCAATATTAGAATTCTCTGAGTCTATTAAAGTATTAGTATCAAGAGTTAATTCTTTGCTATAAATTCCACCTAAAGCTCTATGTAATTCATATACTGAATTTATAGTTTCCACATTTTTACCATTTCTATTATTATATTCTTCAGGAGTTAATCTTTCCTAAGTAGTAGCATCAAATACTTGATATTCTATATGTAAAGTATCATCTATTTTATTGCCATTTATATCTACATCAAATTCTTTAGTATAATATAAATTGTTTGATACATCATAATTTAAAGACCAAATCATTCTATACTAATTAGGTCCGGATTCGTAATACAAATTATCAAATTTATATCCCCTATCATTTACTAAATTTATATCATTAACGCCATCAAATTTCATTGAGGACATCTTCTTAAATATATTAGTAAGTTTTATTTCAGAATTAGAAGACATTCTCATTCTCTCATTAGTAATAGCGTATGTGGCATGTTTCCATAACACTACAGAACCTGTTCTATTATCATAAGCATGTCCAATAGTTTTTTTATCCATACCTATAGTCTATCCCCCTAAAGACCAAGACTCAAACACAGCTTGTATTGGATTAATAAAGGTAGAACCATCCATAGCATCAATATCCTTATCTTTCTGCCCTTTAAAATTCCAAACATGTGCTCCAATATCTTCTATAGTAGCAGCATTTATATCTCTACTAATACCTTGCTAAGTTCCTAATGTAAACGGAATCATAGTAGCAGATACTATATTAGCACGTTTATTACTGGTATTCCATAAATTAGCCTCCTATTCATGAAATAATGTTGGAACATTTTCAGATAAAAATTCCATATTTTGGATAGATCCGTTTTTAAAATCTATAGACATAGCCTAAGATTTTATAGCCTGCAAACGTTGCTGTTCCTAAAGATCTTCTGTAGAATTTATTCTCTTAGTAATATTACTAATAAACGTTCCTTTAACAGAGTCATAATTTCCATATTTTAATGGGTCAGATAATTCAGTGCCTAACATAGTATATCTCATATTTCCTGATAATAAATTATCAACATTAAAGAAATACTCTAACATAGGATTTATGATTATTTTACTAGCATTTCCTGGAAGCTAAGAATCAAATAATAAATCTGTACTTTTACCATCTTTATCAATAGCTTTACCAAGAACCATATAATCTCCTCTTACCCACTATCCTAAGTTCCATTCTTTAGTATCACCTTCATTATTGGTATACTATCTCCAAGATTTTAAATTATCACTCTAGAAAAACTTAGTTACCAACTATTGTGCTGGTAAAGATTTAATTATAGGAGGATAATCTCCATCAGGATCTATATTAATAGTTTGAGTAAGTCTTACTTTAAATCCTTTTTTAAGTAAAGTATCAAGAAAGCTTGCCTACTCCATCTACCATCTATTAATAAAATTATCAGGTTTAAACTACTAACTTCCCAAATATACAGCTAAAGGATTTAAGTTAACTTTATTTTTATTTTTTACATAATTTACATTAGCATATAAATTTACTCCAGCCTACTGTGCCATTTTAATTAAATCAGTTTCTTTTAAACCTTTTTCAGCCTAAGCTAATATCTAAGCAACAGTAATATCCTATCCTAAATCATTCTAATATAATACAGTTTCTGGATCTGTATTTAGTAATGTAGAAGTAGTAAATGTATGACCATCTATCTAAATAGTAGGGTTTGAAGGTACAGAAGTAACCCATTTATCAAATATTTTACTAGCTTCTAAAAGCTAATCTTCTGTCATATCGTAACCTATATGATACAAACCATCTGTTCCCCAACCTTTTACAGTATTATCTCCTGTAGTTAAAGGAAATGAAGGGAATCGCTATCTATTAATAGCTCTAGTTAAATCATATAAAGTATTATTTAAAGAACGTTTATAAAACTATCCAATAGATGCTTTATAAGAGTCTTGAATATTCTATTTAGTAGCTTTATTTAAAGAAACCCCTATATTAACTACATTTACTCCCGCTCTTATAGGATATATAAAATCAGAAGTTTTATCAGAATAATCAGCTGGTTTTATAGACACATAAGGATTTGAATCGTCAAATAAATGAGCATAAAAATTATCCATGATACCATGATATAATAGTTCTGCTGAACTCATATTTTTTAATTGCTTAGATTTACCATACGCATCCACAGCCTCTAAATCTAGTCTTGGTTCCATAACAAGATTTGTTCCGTTAGTTAAATTATTTACAAATAATAACTATGAAGATGCACTAGTTCTTGTTTCTTGTCCTTTATATCTACTTTCAGAATTTACCTATTCTCTTAATAATTCTTGAATATTATTACCAATAGAATATTGTCTATAATTAGGTATTTTAGATCCCTCAGCATTAGAAGTTACCGCGGATACGTTAGTTCCTTCAACAATTTTCTTTGATTGCCCAAAAGCAAATAGCCAGTTATCAAGATAAGCATTAGCAACTCTAAATTCTGTACCAGTTTCTCCGGGTCTAGCAATAGAACCTCTAGTAGCTTTTAAATTTATATTACTATATGTATCAGGTAATAATGGGTTAGTATTAGGATCAAAGAAATTAGCTATAGATAATTGAGAAGCTGGCGCCTATGGATAATTTTCTACGAAATCATTATAATATCCTACTATATGTTTTACTATTTCATTACGAACAGCTGTTACTAACATACCAGTAAATCCATTATAAGTACCATGACCAAAGAGTTTCTACATCTAAGCATACTATTTATGTAACTAATTCTAAGACATAGTTTTTAAATCTAAAGAATCTTCTATAAAATCAAACATTTCAATGAATCTGTTATCTACACTTCCATTAATAATAGCTTTTTCATTAAAGTCACCGTTTATATATTGACTAGTAACATTTTCCCGCTAATTGCCATTAATTTTAAATATGTATATGTCTAAATTATTAGGATTAGTTGATAAGATACCCTAAAGATTAGTTTTTTTAGTATTAGGTCCTACTACTATTAATAAGTTACCATGTCTAATCTAATAAGTATTAGGAACAGCCACTCCGGCGGGGTTTATAAAATCTAATTTACCAAAATTATTATGAATAACCATAGAACTATCCATAGTTGTAACATTATCATTCTAGTTATTAATAACTTCTGTAGTATTTAGAGTTTCTCTATTATAGTTAAATTTATCTTTAATAGTTACTCTAGAACTAACTCTATTGCCTTCATTTACAATATAAACTTGCTAATAATTCATAGGGTCTAATGATACTAAAGAAGTTACAATACAATCTAATATTGTAGCTTTATGTGTAACTTTTCCTAGTTGGAGTTCATATAGACCTCCATTAGAAAATCCCCACTATTTTATAGAATGCAAGATATCCTATTCTCGCTATTCAAAAGTTCCTATTATATCTTCAATATGAGGATTATTAAATATATCATATAATAATTTATTTGAGTTATTCCTAAATGTTTGAGCACGCTATTTTAACTCAGTTAAATATGGATTATTAGTATTAGCTAATTCTTGTCTTAAATGACTAAAAGCAGTAATAGCTGATATATCATCTATAAATTGAGATTCCCCTTCATTATTAGAATTAATGTATGGAATAATCTTAAACAAAGATTTAGACATCTAAGAGATATTAGTAAGTCCATTTATTAACTCATTATCTGACCAACTTTTACGTAAAGAAGATTCACCTTTTAAAGTGTAAGGCATATTTTTTACAGTAAAAGAATGTTTAGAATTACCAACAACCTTTAAATCTTTACCTATAATTTCTTTAATATCATCATCAAAATTTATAAGATTAAAGAAGGCTGCTATAGCATTTCTATATTTTTCATCAGAACTAAATGAGCTTTTAAATTCTTTCTTATAAATTTTATGTTTAAAAGCTTCTATAATATCATCTGCTTTATGATTATATTTCCAAGAATTTCCTACTTTAGTATACATATCTGCCTCTTCCCCTCTTAGATATAAACTAATAGTATTCATCCACTAATTTTTTAAATTAACTATATTACTATTAATAGCCCACTCATTGGAATTTAATTCATATTTATTAGGAGATATAAATATAGATTTAATAGTATTCCTAGTTAAATCGAATTTTCTTAATCTATCATATCCTTTATTATTTACATAAGCAATATTTAAAAGTTCTTTATTAGTAACTACTAACTCTTCCTACTAAGCTTTAATAGTATCTAATATCTATTGTGTGGATGTGTCTATATTCTATTCCTAAGATATAGATTCGTCCTATGATGTAGTTGATGGTTCAAATATTTTCAATAATTTATTTAAATCATCTCCTTTAATATTTTCAAATTTATTAGCAAGTAAATTTATCTATTGCTACACTGCTTTTAAATGAATAATATCATTCTAAGTAAGTGCCTTACCCTCTTCGGGTAAGTACACTGACTTAGATATAACTTTCATTAATTTAATATCATCATTTTTTAAATTTTTCCATTGTCTAGAGTCTAATCTAGTTAAAAACTCTAATAAGGATTGTACTGATTCGACATTATCAATACCTGTTATTTTTATAAGTTCTTTACAAGCCATTTATTATACTAAATTAATAGAACAATTTTTATAATCTATAATATTATCTATATATTCTTTTTCTGGCTATAAACCATCAGTACCAGTTTCATCTAATATTTCCTCAATTTTACTTTTAACATCTTCTACAGAAGATAATTTCATAAAATCATCTCTAGATATATAATCTGTAGACATATCATTTTCATCATAAGCCGTTGTGTCTAATAATTCATCGTATATTTTACTCAGTACTTCTTTATCTTTAATAGCTTCTTCTATAAGTTTTTTCTTTTTACTAGAATCATCAGAATTTAATTTATATTCTTCTACTATACCATCATTGCTTATAATATAATATTTTCCTGTATCTATACTTTTAAAGATATTTTTGGTTCCTCCAGATTTAAAATCAAAACCCTATGTAACCTATTCAGAATCAAAATCAATATATTTTAAATTACCATCTTCTAAATATATTAAAGATGCTTGAGGATATTCTCCAAATAAAGTAGAATCTAATGTAGATAACTTTAAGTTGTGGGCAGTCATAGCTTCCTAAACAGTAGAATAACTTCCAGTAATTACTCCAATATTTTTAATACTATTAATTTTTCCAGTATCTCCTGAAATTACAGTTGCTGTAGGCTATTCTTTAGTAATTGTATCAGTACGTTTTTCTAAAGATATATCAGCCAAAGGAATAGGAATAACATCTGACATATATAAACTATTTATATTATTAGTTCCTGATGTATTTCTTACTTTTCTAAAATAAGCAGTTCCTCTATCTGCTAAACTCTTTTTATATAATAATTCTGACCCCTATTCATAATCTACTCTAGGATATGTCCATATACCCCATCTAAATGGGGCGGTGGATTCTCTAAAAACTTTAGGGTCTTGAACTTTAGTAGTACCATGAAATATTAAATCTACAATATTAGTAAATTCTGTAGTACTTCCTATATCTTGACCTGCTTTTATTAAATCCTACATTGGTAGTATTTTTATTTGAGATTTACCCTAAGAATCAGTATATTTATATTTATATTTATTAGAATTTTTATTCCAAAGTTTATTACCTTGAGGAGACATAGCCATTGATACAAATCTATAATTTTTAGTTAATATCATTGGAACTATTTTAAATATACTCCAAGGTTTATACTAATTATTTCTAGCTTCTGCTAGTTGCTATTGAGATTTAATTACATCTTGATCTAATTCTACTAATACTGTACGTTCATTTCCATCAGTGTTATAAGTAGGGAATGCAAACTAGTAAGTTCTACTATTTTCCTAATAGTCTCTTAAAGAGTGCATAAATAATCTACGAATATCGTTAGTCCTACCTTCCTTATCAAAAGTTATATAGTTTAATTCATCAAATTCAGAGGTAGTACCATCATCATTAAGAGTTTTTAAATTAATAAAGTCTTTAAATGGAGCTAAAGCTCCTTCTACTACTTTAAGCATCTGCTACATATATTCAGGAGTAGCATATATATAACTTTTTAATTTATTAGGATTAGATTCTTTTAACTTTCTCTACTCTTCTATAAATGATGATTTAAGACCTTCAACTATCAAATTATCATCATCCCATTTATAAGATTTATTAATATTAGTGTGTTTTTGAACAAATTTAGAAAAAGCTTCATCCCTTTCTTTCTCATCCCATCCTATATAGTAACGAAGATTTTTATTTTCTAATCCTTCTGAATTTAATCTTCTAAACTAATTATATATATGTAAATCATCATTTGGATTAACCTATAAGGCATTAAGTACCCTTTTTAAATTAGCTCTAGTATTCCATAAATGTGCATACATTCTAAGTCCTAACTAGGTCTAATCCTATGGATATTTACTGGCACTCTCAGTATCGGTAGCTTTTAATGTATACATATCCTACCATACCTAATTAGTCAAATCCTAGAAAGATAATCCTCTATGAATAGGTACTATCATACGTACTTTCATTCTATCCAGATTATCCTAACTAGTATTTAATTTATTACTACAATACATTTGAACTAACTCCTAAGTACTCATATTAGGTAAACTAGATACTAAATATACTACTTGACCTTCCATTTTAGGATTTATTCCCTCTAACTTATTAGCTCCTCCCATATATACAATAGGTTCAGAAACTGATAAATAACCTCTATCCTTTAATGCAGCTTTGTTTATAGTATCAGCATCTCTTAAAGTTCCTTCAGTAGTACCTTTAAAAGTCTCTCCATTAATAGTACGTTCCCATCTCCACGTTTGCTATGGTCTAACTTTCTAAAATGGAATCTAAGAATCAGTATGTTTTAATAAAGTTATTAAGTTTTTAGGGGCATTTATCTCTCTCTATCCTCCCTCATCATAAATAGCTTTAAACTGTTTTACGTAATTCTCATATGCTGGCAATAACTCTTCATGACTATCAGCATACTTAGAATAAGCTCCATTTATATCAGGATTAGGTAAACTTCCTAATGTGATAGTATTAGTCACTGTATTACCATCACCGTCAATAGTAGACCACTTAGCTTCTACAACAGCCACTATCTATTTTCCATTATAATTAAAAGATACTTCATCATTATTTAAATCAGGAAATCCTACTAAAGAATCTGTATCTTTTTTCTCTCTTAAAGTTATGTAATATTTTAAATTTTCAAAAGTTTCTGGAGAATCAAAGTATTGATTTAATTCTGGGTGATTAGCTAAAAAAGTTACTCCATCCCATCTTTCATTAGTATCGGTTCTTCTTACCTACATTAAAGCATATTTTAATGTAAGTAACTATCTTACTAACTAATCTTTTTCTTTACCATCTGATATAATTTGATTAGTATTATTAAATCTTGCTATAACTCCTATATCAGATAATTCATTAGAATTATCTTTAATCCATTCCTTTTTAGAGGTTCTCTTTAATCCTAATAAACTAAAATTACCATAACATCTATCAAAGCTATTTTCATTAGGCGCACTTGCTATAGATTCTAAAGTAAAATTTGAAGTCTATTTATTATCCGCATCTAAAGATTCTTTATCAGTAGGAGTAATATCCAAATCTTGAATCATATCATCTAAATCTGCCATATTATAATAAGTAACAGTTTCTACAGAAGGAGAACTACTAGTATTATTACTAGCATTTGTAGTACTGGTAGAAGTTGTATTAGTTGAAGGATTGAAAGTATAATTATTTAATTCTTCTTGTAAATTATTTCTTCTTTCTTCAGCATATTGAGAAAAATCTGTAGTATCACCAGTATAAAATTCCTCAGTACTAGTGAATCCTGAATTAGGAGATATAATAACTGCTCCTTTTATACCTCGACTTATTAAAGTATATAATTTTCTAGAACTATTTAATAAGTCACCCACTGCAGTGTCATCATAGTCTTTAGTTTGTGCTTTAATATCTCCCTCATATATTAAATAATCAAATTCCTACCCTTGTAATTCTTTAATACTATTAAGTTTTATAGCTGTAGGAATTTTACTAGTAATATCATTAGGTCCAATATAGGCTATTTTTTTAGGAGTGTCTTGTGGAATCATATCCCACTAATCAAAAGAATCAGTAATTATAGTTCCATGCAATTCTCCTGAAGAATAACTATACCTAGGGGAATAACTTTTAATAGCATTACGAGCCTAAACATATTTATCTTTAGGCATAACATCATTGATTAAAGTTCTTACCTACTAAGTCAGTCCGTATAATAATTTTGTGTCAGAGGATTGCTATATATTACCATTACGTAATGAAATAGCTAGTCTAGGAGTTCTTAAACAAAAAACATTGTCAGTATCTATATTAGCAATCATTTTATCAGTAGTATAGCCAGACTAAGTATCATCTCCTAAACCTATTATAAATATATCATTCTTTTTAGCCCATTTATTTATTAGAGCTAAATCCAAAGTACTGAAGTGAGTTACCTCATCTATAACTAAAACTCCAGAATCATGATTTTTAACATCAGCATCACTAATCAAAGATTCTACACTATCAGTGCTACTTAAGTTATTAAACTTTCCATTTAACTTATCATGCTTAGAATCATCTATAACTAAAGACAATAACTATTGAGCATTAATTCCGTCAGTAACTCCTAAAGATTTATTTAGTCCCTTTACTTGAGTGTCGGTAGGTCCTGCTGCGGTTATATTTTTATTTCTATTTTTGGCATAATCAGTTATATATTTAGCTACTACCGAAGACTTACCAGCACCTCCAATACCACTAATAAATAATAATCTATCAAGTATAGGCACTCTAATATCTGATTTCTTTCTTATTCTGCTTATTACAGAAGATACTAAAGAAGGATTGTTTATAGCTGCAATACCTATCCTTGCTAAATATAACTAGGCATCTATTGGTACTATATTATCATATTTATCTACTTCTTCTTTTATAAAAGATAAATAATCATCAGACTTTATTCCTAGTGTAGCTAGCAGATAAGTTATTTTATCATAATTGTTAAAAGTAGTATAAGAAATATTCTAGTCTAAATTAGCAGTTTCCTATTTACTTATATTATCTATGAACTAATCAAATATAGCGTCTACTTTATATCCCTAAGCTTTATATTTATAGTAATTTTCATATAATAGAGCTTCTATATCTTTTAAGTCCATGTCTTCTGAATAACCTTCTAATAAATTTACGCAAGTTTGCATGCTTCGAAATTATTTCTATTTGATTTAAAAAATTCTTTTTTAGTCTAATTAAATTTTTCTTTAGCCTAATCAAACTATCCTATTATATTTCCTTGATTTATATTAGATATAAAAGGTAAAGAATAACTATTAGGATCTATCATATTTAAATATTTTCCTATCTCTATCTAATATATGTTAGCATAGTTTTCATCAATTTCAGCTAAAGGATTTGCTTTTATTTTATGTTCTTGATTAAATCTATTTATAGTTTTATTATGACCATAAATATTAGTTAAATCCTAATCTGTAGAAGCTGCGCGTATGTATGTAGAAGCAAGATTTAAAACAGTCTATACTTGTTGTAAAGATTGCATTTCTTGTCCAGTTAATTTGAAAGTATTAACATCATCATCATCTTCAAAATGTTGATACATTTTCTAAATTACTGATTCTACATTTTCGTTATATACTGGTAAATGCTTAGCTAATTCTACTATAGGATTTGGTAATGACTCTGTTAATCCTGCTAAAGTTTGGTATAGTAAATTACTATTTATATTCCTCTCAGCATTATCGAGTATTTCTCCAGCAAAAGTTTTGTAACTATCATTAACTGATTTTCTAGCATCATCAAAATTACCATTTTTATTAGTAATTAATGGCTATAATTTAATTAAAGATTGTATAGAATTATTAGAAATATCTTTATTTTCCTATAACCAATTTTCAATTAATTCGTCAGTAATCTATTCTCCATTAGCTATATATTTATAAGGATTTATATATTGTAAATTATACTATTGATCGGTATTAGGATCAACATATTCAGAATTTTCTATAGAATTTTCAATTCTATCTACAGTATCTTTTCCAAATACTTCTGTTAATATATATTTATAGGATTTACCTTGATAACGAGAATCTGATCCCATATAAATATTATCTAAACCAGTAGAGGCTAATCTTAATAAATTCTATATTTTCTCTATTTTAGTACCATTAAATTCAGGTAAAGCATCTTCATTTATAACCTTCTAATTTAATAAGTCAGTTACTACTATATTACTAAAACTATCTGTATTAGTATTAAATAAAGAAGTAAATGGCATCATTGAATTTGAATCTTCATTATACTCATAGTCAGGGTGAATAAACTATCCATATAATTTACCAAAATACTAATCAATTTTTCCTGGCTTTTCTTTAGTACCAATAATTTCAGTTCTAAGAGATTCCATATCTTTACCTTTGTAATCTTTTAAAGAATCTCCCACTAATTCTTTTATCAAGGTGTCTTGCTATATAGAAAAACTATTTAATACTACATTTTTTCTAATATCCTTAATTCTAGCAGCTAACATAGTTTTAATCTATCTAGAAGTAATTGGGTCTAATATATGAGTATTTACAAAATTGACTAAATCCTATAATTTCTGTTCAACTTTTGTATTTATTTCTTGTTTTCTTTGTTCTTGTCTTATTTTATAATCCTAAGCAGATTCTCCTTCTTGCTACTATGATTTAGCATATTCTTCATCAGATTCATACCACTACTTATTTTCTGGATGATTAGCATTTTGATACCAGGTTATACCATCTTTAAATAATTCCTAAACCTCTCTCTAATAACTATCATAATTCTAAGATTGCTATGCCATCTACTATAAATAAGGGTCAATCTTCTATTGCCAATCTTTAAATAATTTAAAAGATTCCTATAAGTCAAGAGGTTGTGCATTAGCCTAATAAGTCTAATAATCAGCTTTATATTGTTCTATTTCTGGCTAAGTTAATTTGTCTACAGTTAATCCATGTTGAGTATTATACAACCAAGAATTAAAATCATAAGTTCCAAAAGTAGAAGATATAATAGGGTCTATACCAAACATTAACATTTCAGTATAATATGATGAATTTTCAGGAGATTCAAAATTTAATAACTCCTATTTTTTATTATTTAAGTAATCCTACCAAGCTGCTACATTCTAGTTACGTTTAGCTTCTTCTCCACTATTGTGACGTTCTGTAGAATCTAATAAACGTGCTTCTCCTAACTTATCAATTAATTCTTTAGAGCTACTGGCAGTAGCTAATTCAGGAATTAACTCTTTTGGAATTTCTCCATTTTTAGCTGATGCAGCTACTTCTAAACCTTTTTGAGCTATGACTACTTGTTGTGCTAATTTTAACCAAGCCTAGTGATAACGCGTAATATAAGATTCTTTTTGTAAATACCCTTGTAAATTTCTAAAAATTTTATCCTACATTATCATTTGATTAAATAAGTCTTCATCAGATTTATTTAAATTATTATCATCCATAATAGTTTGGTAAGAACGAATCTAATTAGTAAGTCTTTTAGCAATATAATCATTTATTGATAAATCTCCATCAACGGTGATATTAACCTACTAGCCATCACTATCTGTGGTGGCATTAGCTGCTGATATAGTAGTACTAAAAAACTCACCCTTTTTACGCATTTGTTCTATAGTATTAATCATATCTTCAGCTTTACCTTCTTTGGTTAAATATAACATATTACCAGAGTCTTTATTTATATGGAAATTATTACCCTACAAAACACCAACTCCGTAGAACATACCTCCACCAAGAGTACCTCCAATAAAGTTCATTCCGTATCTAGAGAGTAATTGAGCTATATTATATCCACCTTTTCCTTCCCCATTAAGATTTTTATCATAATTAAAAGCTCCCACATTAGCTTGTGTAGTTATTCCAAAATTATGAAGCATTTCATAGGTAGCTTTAGACATATCGGTTACTAATTCTTCAGAAACTTCTTCAAGACCTTCACCTATAGCTTTACCTATTGCACCAGTAGTATGATATTTTATATCATCAGCATAATCTTGTAAAGCTTCAACCATTTTATTTCTTCCAGATAATATAAGTCTTTTAAATTTGTTAGCATTTTCTGGAATATTTTTAGTAGAAATTCCTAAAGTTTTAGCCCAATTTTTTGCTCCACCCAATAAAGCAGTTCTCATTTGACGCATATCATTTCTAGCTAATTCATCAAAGAACATTTCTCCAATACCTAGTCTGTCTACAGTATACATACCTAAAGTAGATCCTAAAGCTACTGCAGCAGCTTCTCTAGGAGTAGCTCCTGAATCTAACATACTTTGATATACATCAGTATTAGAAACTAATGCCATATAAGCTAATGAAGCATTAGCACCTAATCTATTTAATTTTTCTATTCTAGGTTTATATACGTCAAAGGTTTTTCGCAAAGCTGCAGAACCTATAGATGTCTATTTCCAAGCGTCCCCAACTGCTTTACCTTCCTATTCTAATATTTTAGCTATCTAACCTTCTTCCATTCCATATAATGATAATGCTTTATACTTATCTTCAGCAGTATTAGCATTATTTAATATGCTCTATAATTTAGATTCATATAGAGCTTTAGCTTCTTCTTCAGCTACTTTACTTAAATCCTATTTTCCAGTTATTAATTTTTTAGTCCAGTTAGCCACAGCTTTTTGCTAGCCCCATTGTGTAGCTACATCTCCCATCATATTAAATACTCCTTCCCAAGTCCATATGGCATTCTATCCTGCATCAGAAACACTTCCTGACATAGCAGTAGCACTACCTTGTAAAGAGTTAAGAAACTAACTATTGGCTGGCTTATCTGAAAATAGAGATTTTATCATACCATATAACATAGGAGTAGTTTTAGCTAATTCCCTTACTACTAAACCTGCCCCATAAGCTTCTCCGACATATGGAATAGCTAAAGGTAATACAGAAGCTACATTTTTTAAAATAGTTCCTTTTATACTTTTATCCATATCATCAGAATCAATAAAATCATATTTATTTAAAGAAGATGCTTCTGATGTTACTATATCTCCCATTGATAAAACCTGTTTAGTAGCAGGATTTCTACCATTTAAAGTTTCATAATAAGGTTTACCATTAGAATTTAGTTTTAATTCCCCCTTAGAATGTTCTAGCTTTGTACCTGAAATAGGGTCAATATGCGTTCCGTCAGAATCATATGTAGCTAATACTAATGGGTCACTAAATATTTGTTTAATATATTTAATAGGATTAGAAAATAAAGATATACTATCAGGAGTTTCATTTAAAAATTTCCCAGTAGCTGAGTCAAATATATCCTAACCTTGGGCAATTTCTCTAGTACTTTTACTCTATTTACTTATTTCCTAAAAGCCACTAATACCAATACCCTAATTAGTTGGGTTAGATGTAAGTTTAATAAACGATCCTAAAGGATTTTCCTTATCGGTTTTCATCCCCTAAGAGGTACCAGTAAATGGATTATATATCTAATCTCCAGGAGTTTGTCTTACATCAAACATATCGTAGACGGTATGTACATATTTATCTTTCTGTAATTCTCCCCATTTAGTAGCTTGTTGTTGATAATAATCATGAAATTTATCTTTACTAAAATTACCATTTTTATCAGCAAATGCTGGATTATTTACAATAAAGTTAGATTTAAGGTAACTTTCTTCTTTTAACATCTAAGTATTATCAGTATCTATCCCTTTCATTTTAAACATTTCTGTACTATAATCAGGATTATTTATATTGGCAACTATCCAGTCGTTATTTAACATAATTAATTATTTAAAACATTAGAGCTAGTATTATTAATAGGAACATTCTACGCTCTATATAAACCTTCCATAGCGCTAAGCATATTAGGAGTTACTTTACCAGTTAATATCATAGTAGATACAGGATTGTTATCTAATGGGATATAAACAGGAGCTTTATAAATATTACTATTAAACCATCCAAAAGGATAAATAGATGAACCACTAACTTCCTAAGAAGCACCGCCTTTACCATCAGGATATAGTATTTTTGACATATTTTCAAAATCTGAGTCCATATTATTTACAGTAGTAGCTAACGTAGGATTTCCAACAACGTCAGAAGATGCTTGCCCATTAACTACTAAGAAGGCTCCAAATCTATCCTTATTAGGGAATCCTTTAGAATCAACTAAATTATTTAGTCCATATTTTTTAAGAATCTATGCTTCCCGAATAAGATAAGCTTTTGGGTCTGTAGTCTAAATATTTCTAATTTCTTTCATAGCCTACTCATATTTAGGAATTAATTCAAAATCAGGAACTTTATTGCCATAATTATCTAATTTAGCTGGCAAATTCACCCGCATACCTCCCTAATTTAAGTAAACTATATCTTTAAGTTTATCAGGATCGTCAATTCTTTTATCCCCAAAGTAAATAGCTCTAGTATCACTTATTCCCTAAAGTCCTGACCTACTAAGCATATCTGCTAAACTAGTGCTCTATATAGTTTTCTTATCCTAAACATCTTTAATGTCTCCATATTTCTAACCATATAAAGTCATTTTAGCACTGGAAGAGTCAGGCATAAATTGATATGTGCTATCCTATCCTCCAATACCATTCTATATCATAAATGCAGGATTAGCTTCTGCTTTTTCTTCCCAATCTCCTTCTTGAGACCCAGAATTACTATCACTTTTTTCAGTTTTAGCATCTTTTTTAGTACCATCAGGATTTAGCTAATCCTAATATTCCATACTGGTATTAAATGAAGTATTGCCAGTAGCTAATAACTTTAATAAATAGTCTACTCCTTTTTTATTTTTTCCTGCTCTAGCTGTTAGTAAAGTCTACTCTTTAGTAGTTAAAGATGACCAAGCATATTGTAATAAATTAGCTACCTAATCAGCATTTTCCTTAGTAGTATATTTATATACTCCTGGCATAGTTAATGTAGTTGGGTCTAGTCCTCTCTATAATAATCCTTTAAGTACTGTTAATCCAGACTTAGTATTAAAACCATCTGTACTAATATATGAAGAAACACTACTAGATTGAGCACTACTTAATATTTTCTATAATTTATTAGTAATAGCTTCTACACTAGTACTACCATTTACTATATTAAGAATAGAATTATCTCCAGGTAATTTCTAAGCTCTTAGTTCCATTATATCTGCATTAGTAAGAGTTTTATAAACATAAGGATTTTGTTTCCATTTCTCAACAGAGATAGTATCTATTCCCCCATCACTAGTTTGTATTACAACTCCACCCTAATCAGTAATAGCCATCTCATTTTCTGAATGATTAGCAAACATAGTATCTCTAGATTTATCCCAAACTTCTTTATTAAATTTAGCTATTTTAGCCTATAAAGATATTCTAGTTAATAGCTAAGCAAAGTTTGAATAATTAGTATCTCCTGTATTTGTTGGGTCAGCCCAAAAATTCTGAGCTTGTGTATATAGTTTTAAGATATCACTAGGAAGACCATTTACATCTTTTAACAATCCTAAGAAATCTTTGTCTGTTATCTTTCCTTTATCCTCATCACTAGATGATTTTTTATTAGCAGCAGTCATAGCTTTTATCAACTTAGCAGTGTCTGATTCAGCCCCTACTCCAGTTGTAGCCATAGCTAATGGCTAATAAAAAAATGCAGAGGAGGATGTTCCTCCTTCTGCAAATTTTTGTATTTTTAAATTCATTTCTTATTACTCTTTTTAAATAAAGTATTAATGAGTTTACTTAAATCTCCGCCCTATTTAGTAGCAGTATTAATACTATGTCTTATAGTATTATAAAATTCTTTGGTATTAAACTTTGATATATCTTCAAATTTTCCTCCTTTTTTCTAAAAAAGCGGTGTTGAATATTTAAATCCAGGATTACTAATACCATATACCTAATACATATTATTATAGTATCTTGCTCCTGCCTCCTTCTATGCTTCAACTAAAGCCTTATATTCAGGAGTATCATATGCATTAAAATTCAAGTCATTCTAATGCTAGCGTAATAACTACTAATATTTCTGTTGAGCTAATAAAACTTTAGCGTCATTCTGGTAATCCCACTAAGCTTTAGCTAAACCATATTGCTACTAAGCATTCTTTCTTTCAACATATGGATCAATAACATTAAATTGTTCTAAAGCATTAATCCAATTCTGTCTATTAGTAGCGAGTCCCCTAACTCTATCTCTAGGATCTTGATACTCATTAAGCATTCTAGTTTTATATGCCTATTGAGCATTAGCATTAGCAGTATCAACAGCACTTTCCATATTGTAAAGTCCTGCTTTATAAGACTACTGCTTCTATCCTTCTAACCAAGTATTTCTTTCAGCATTACCTTGTAAATACAATTTATTAGCATTATTCATACTTTCTTGCTAAGCAGCAGTCTACAACTAACCGCTAGAAGTAAGTGGTCTAGAAGTCTAATTTACTGTTTCCGCAGCTTTACTATGATAAGCATTCTACTAAGCTAAATTATCCATTACTTGATAACTAGTATGTTTAGGAGAAATAACAAAGTTCGGAGCTTTTATTTTAAATATATCATTAGTAGCTTTATTAGCCAATAAATATTTACCAGTCTCAACTGCATTATAAAGATTACCTGGATTACTTGTTAATTTAGATAAGTATTCTTTACCCTTATCAAATATAGATTTCTTACCAATATCAGGATTAGTTACTGAACCATCTTTTTTAGGAGTTTCTTGTGGAACAGCTTCAAAATCTTGATAACCATTTAAAGTTTTATCCGTTGTAGGAATCCATTGACCTTTACCAGAAGTATCACCTGGTGCTATATAATAATAAGCTCCAGTATTACCTTGTTCTTTCCAATATTTTCCCCAATCTCCAAAACCTCCAGTTTTTATACCTGGGTTAGTTAAAGATGCTACTCGAGAATAAGTCTACAGACCTAGAGCATTATCTATATAAGCTTTACTTGGGTCTACATTGTAACTATCGCCTGTAGCTAAAGCTTTATTAGGTCTAGTAAAATTAATTAACTTATATGCAACTCCTTTTTTATCAGTATAATCTTTGGTATTATTTCCAAATAAAATATAATTTGAAGTGTTGCCATTGTTTTGGAACTCAGTATTAAAAGTACTAATATTATTATTAGCAACATATGTGGGATTATTATTAAAATCATTTATATGATACTTACTACGTCCATTTACATTTGTCATTACATAATCTGCATACTATTTAGTAGCATTATCTCCTACATAATGAGTTCTCATCCAAGATAACATATCATTATCCTGATATATTTTATTTAAATAAGTATTATATCCGAAATCCTAATTTTTACCTGCCCATATATTATTTAATTTTATACCACCTAGAGCTTTAATAACACCACCTTGTTTAAAAGCATGGACAGATCTTAAGAATTCGTAGTCATATAATACTCCTCCATCCTAGCGTCTTTTAATATTATTATCTCTACTAGTTTTCTTCTTTTTATTAGACTATTTATGTGGAAGATTAGTATTTTTATTATGTCCTTTAGTATTATTACTTTTAGTATTACCAAAAGCTTCTATAACTTCTGAAGCCTTCTACTACCTACTCTATTTCTACTACTATTTATATTCAGAAGATTTAACAGATTTAACATCAGCTTTAGAAGGTTTAGCTCTTAATCCAATAGCTCTAGCCTAATTATCCAAATTAGTTAATACTGGAGAAAACATTTGCTAATACATCCCCTATCTACTTTCAGTAGGAGATAGTATAATAGCATTCTATTTTCTCTGTCTTTCTAAAAACTCCTACTATACAGCATCCTACATTTTTTGTAATCTTTCCAAAGATTTTCTAGTAGTATGTTGTACAGGTCTTCCAGTACCTTGTCTTTCTGCTAATGGCATCTAAAATAAATGTTCGTACATAGCTTGCTTTTTAGCTCTGGCTGCCCCTTTTAATTCAGGTTTAGGTTTATCAGGAACCCAACTTAAAGCAAACTCTTTGTTTGCCTATGCTCTCACAGATTCAGGAGTTACTATAACTCTAGCAGATGGAACAGGCAAATCTTTTGCCCTAGCATTACCTTCAGCAAAATTAATTTTAAATTGAGTATTAGCTTTAGCCTATTTAATTTCTTGCTATGCATTCTCAAGGTCTTTCGCTAATGCCTTACGTTCAGATAAGTCTTTCTATAAAGCGAGTCTCTTAGCCTACATCTAATCTAGATTATCTGGGTTAAACTAATTTCGTTTAATTCTTTTAGCCCTCTAGCCACTTTCCAAATCCTTAATTTCCTAATCAGTCATAGGTCTCTTTCTATAATCTTCATAAGCTCTTCTAGTAGCATTATCAATAGGAAGAGGCTTATCAGATGTGAATCGTTTTCTTAATAATTCGATGTCTCTTTTTTGCTATTCAGGAGTTATAGTATGTGGCTATAAAGGTCTTTCAGGATTATTTATAATTGTGGACTATCTCTGAGGAGCTACATTTGGTTTAGTAAGTTGTTTACCTCTTTTAACTACCTCTTTAACACTATTTTTACCAAAACCTATAGATATATTAGGTAAAGACCAATTATGTTCAGAAGTCATAGATAAATAGTCCTATCTACCAGGATTCCACATACTAGATTTCTATGACTATATCTATAAATCATCTAGTAATTTCTATATTTCTCCTTTAGGTTTATACTAGTACTCGATGGGTTTATTAGCCCAAGTAATAGTTCCTAATTTAGTTTCTATTTTTTTAGAAGGTTTTACAAATATTCCATTAAGTAGCTATTTTGTTTCCGCAGAAGCTCCTTCAGAACCTTTTTCCTAAAGTTCTTTTACTTGAGCTTGGGTTAATCTTTGAGTTTCTTTTCCTTTATACTTAAAAGTATATCTAGCTTCTCCTGCGTTAAATTTATCAGGTAACTATTTTATTGCTCTAGCTGCGCCTCTACGCTTTGCTGTATTTATTATTGAATTACTGGCACCTTTAGCTCCCTATAATCCATAAATAAGATTTTTATAATCTTGAACTGAAGCGGAACCATCTAATACTTTATTTAAAGATTTAACTCCTTCTTTGAAATTATTAGCAATAAAATAAGCTTGGACTGCTCCAGAAGAAACCTATAATATTTTCTTTAATTTTTTAGCTTTAGTAGCAGTTCCTAATCCAGGAATAAATCCTATTAAGCCCATTCCTAAATTTATAGCAGCATTTCCGGCAGCTTGTCCAAAAGATGCTCCATGACTAATATCACTAGCCAAATCAGCTCCTGTAGTTAAGACAGTTCCAACACCATTAGCTATAGGGTTAGCTGTAAATGATGCTAAAAAATCAGTAGCTGCTGCTCCAATAGCTATTTTATCAGCAGTAGTAAGGGTGTTAGTATTTTTACCCATACTTTTTACTGAAGATCTGCCAAAAGGAACTTGTTGTGGCTAAGATTGAATTTGATTCTATTTTGTTTGCTAAATTTGCTACTATTGCTGTCTACGTTGGGCAATATATGCAGCAACTCCTCCCTACTAAAATTTGGTAATAGTACCTCCTAATTTATGTTTTCTAGCTAAATGCTCTTTGTATAAAATATTCATAGGTTTAGAACGGTAAAATTCATAATTATTGCCATTTTTTCTTACGTAAACATAAGACCCATCCGCTCCTTTAAGAGCATTTATTCTATATATAGAACCTGCTGATTTACCTATAGAACTTGATACATCCGTAAAATAACGTTTAAAATTAGGATTATATTTAGCATTAAACTATAACATATAAGCTAATACATCTAATTTATTATTTAATGTTATGGTCTAATTTCCAAAAATAGTTTTAGCAGTACGTATTGCAGGTTTTTTAAATTTAGTAGAAGTAGCTATTGCAGAAACAGTTCTAGGACTATTTAATTCAAAATCTTTATCACTAAAATTTAAGCTATCTAAATAAGTACTAGGATCTCCTCCTCCCGGAGCTCCCACATAAGAACTTCCTAATTTCGCAGTATATTCAGGTTTAAATGTCTATGAGTTATACCAATTGAGCATTTCCTAGTTATACTACTATTGTTTTTGTGCTGTTATTTTATCTTGGTAAGCTCTAGTATTTCTTTGAGCTTCCTATTCACTTAAAGTAATTTGATTAGCTAAACGTTCTCTAGCTTGTGCTATATATTCAGCTTTTTTAGCTGGGTTAGCCTAAGCTAAATCGGCTAAGTCCTTATTACTCTCTAAAGATAATAATTGTTCATCAGTTAGTCCTTCAGAATTTGAATCCTAACTAGTGGAAGTTTGGGCATCTTCAGAAGGTTGTTCATAAATAGCACTTAAATCTTTAGTAGCCAAAGCATTATTAATATAATCAGAAGTAATACCCAAGGGGGCATAAGTAGCTACATTAGAAGAGGCTATAGCAGCATCAAGATTTTTATAAAGAGCGTCTTTATCAACTCCATCCCAATTATACTAAGCACCATTAGTAGTTAATTCATTTTTATATTTAGTTAATCCCTCTTTTATTTTAGCACTTCTATTAGCAATACCGTATACTCCATTTGTCAAAGTATCATTTTTCTAAAATAATTCCCAATCAGGATTATTACTGCCAAACCACTATTGGTTTAAATATGAAGTAACACTAGGTATACTCTTTAAGGATTTATCAGCAGATTTAGTAGAAGTCTACATACTTTTAGCTATCTAATTCATAAAAGCAGCAGTTGCTCCATTTGCATCAAATTTACTTCCTACCCAATTATATTTTTCTGGTTTGTTAGTTCTAGCACCAGTATCATCAACTATCTAGTGCATATCATTTATCTCATTTATTTCACCATTCTATACTCCTTGAGCATAGTTATGTAAAGAATTCCAAGCTAACTAACGACGTTTATTACCCCATCCCTACTAGTCAGCAAATTCTTTAAATTTATCTGGGTCAGTAATTGCTCGGATAAAATCTTCACGAGTTACATCACCTATTCCCGAAATTTTTATATTCTTTTCTGCCATAAATTAAAAAAGGGGAACACCAAAAGATGCTCCCCTATTAATTTTTTACATTAAATTATTTCTTAATTCTGCGTACAAGTCTTCCTCCCTTACGGTATACTGGCTGACCTGCTTCTTCTGGAGCACCACCCTGACCTTGTTGAGCCATCTGTACCAAAGCCTGACACACTTGCATAGCCATATTACAATCTTGATTCTACAAAGCCTAAGCTGCTGCCTACAACAACATAGCCATTGGATCTTGTTCTGTACCAGCACCCTATTCTTCTGGAGCACCTTGTTCTGCACCCTGAGGTGCGCCTTGTGGAGGCATTGCTCCACCTTCCTAAAACTTTTTAATAAACTTATATTCCATAATTAATTATTGATTAAACTTCATTTTTATAATTATATACACAGTTTTATTCGTACAAAATAATAATAACTAAAACTATTATTATACAATTATAACGTTAAATTATTCATCAGTGTTATCTTTATCTTTTGGGCTATCCACATATTCAGGTTCTCTAGAATCTTGACGTTTTAAAACTTTAAAGATATATCTACCAAGTGCTCGATAGGCTCCATCAGTCTTAGATGCTTCTGCTTTTTTAGCTTTCTTTATAAGAATCTTAGTCTCTCTTCTACTAACAATACGTTCTCCTCCTTTTAAATTCATTTGGGTAGAACCGTCAGGGAAAAGAACATGCATAGAATATTCATTATCATCAGAATCTTCTATTACTAGCTAATCTCCTTCTTCAATACCTGAATTACTATTTACTTCAAGAACATACTGGACGTCATTCTCAGTAATAGGCTCTTCGGACATTGGCTGTCCCTATTTAACTGATACTACTTCCATATCATCATCTATAAAAATTATATCTAATGAAATAGAAGTATTCTTCATCCAATAAGATAAGTCTTGAGGTTCATCATATATAAATAACATTCCCTAATTTTCAGGTAAAGATTCTCGACCCATTAAACCTTTTTCCTATTTTTCAGGAGTATCAGCAATTTCTACTTTATATTTTTTATCTCCTATAGTAATATCTACTAAGTTAGATTCTTTATCATTTATTTCTGCCATTATTCTACCTCCTTTATTAGTCCAGTGTTATCTATAGTATTATGAAGAATTTCTTCAGCTAATAATTTACCTGCTTCTAATGCAGCTTTTGCAGAACCATCCTTCATTAGTTCTTCTAGTTTATTAGTCACCGATAAATTAAAAATTATCTCGTTTCTTTCTATCTCAGCAGTCTATTCTAATTTATCACCATCTTTAGCGACAACTGGAATACCCTTTTTAGTAAAATCTTTATTATCCATATGATTTAATCTAGCATGTAAAGCTCCTTCAGGAATAACGTTCATATCTTTAGAATTAACTTTTCCTCCCTCTTTAAAGGCTCTTACCTCATCTGTAATATTTAGAGAAGCTTCTGGAAATTCTTTAGACAATGCTTCAGCAATCTATTCCTATGTGAAATTAAATAAAGAAAATTCAGAAGGAGTAAATGTTTTACCATCTTCAGACCAAGTTCCTCCCTAATGAAAATCATCATTATATTTAGATTTAGTAGAGAATAATGGGTCATCATAATACCTTTCTAATTCTTTATCTATAATAGGCTCCTCTATCTTCGGTTCTTCTTTTACTAATTTAGAACCTTGTTTTGCTGATTTTATTCTTTTAGTATATTCTTTTATAGATTTATATGAATCAAATAACTTAGATCCTTCTTTAGCAACTAACATTCTACCTGAATTAGCCAAATCATAACCTCCACTTAGTTCAGCCTAGTACTAATTATTATTAATAGAGTTCATTTGATTACTTCTAATATCATTTAAATCATTTCTTAGAGACCAATCCCACATGGTATCTTTCCAACCATTAGTTTTTGCAATAAGTCTATTAGCTTTTCTTCTAGCACCTGAGTTCCATCCACTATAAGAACCTTCTCTAGATTCTGCATCTGCAATATCTTCCATTGCTCCACTATAACCTTCTGCTACAGAGTTTTGAGCTTGTCTAGATTGCCAATCTTTGCCGGTAGCGGCTATAGTTTTCTTTCCTGTAAGACCTCCAATGAGATTAAAAGCAGCTAAACCTGCACCTAATCCCCATCCTACTCCAGGAATCATAGAAGCCATACCTCCAACCAGATTTACAGCATTTTCCCAACCTGCTTTTCTCTAATTACCAAATGCAACCTAAATACCAGCATTAGCTAACCCTGCAATACCAGAGGCACTACCTAGTGATGACAGAGCTCCTTGTGCTCCTGCTTTTAATCCTGAACCTAAAGCAGCTGTAGTTACAGATTTTCCAGCAGTAATCGCAGCGCCAGCAGCTTTTGCAGCACCTGCAATTGATCCTATAGCAACATTTTTTAAAGCAGAATTAGCTGCTCCACCAATCATTCTAGTAGCAACTCCATTAGAATTAGTAAGTCCGCTAGTTAAACCATTAACAGCCTTATCAAAGCCAATAGAATTTCCTAATTTATTAATAGCATAAGAAACTGCATAATTCTATATATTAGATCCTAACTATTTTCCAAAAGATGGTTTCATAGATGCTTCCATCTATTGAAGATTCATTTTAGACAGGTCAGGTCTAGTGAGTCCAGTTTCTGAGGTTACTGTCTAAGGAACATTACTATAGCCAGTAATATCCGAAGAAAAATTAGAAAACTAATTAGCTACCTATGTACCTATATCAGGGGTACTAAACTATAAGTTCTACTAAGCTACAATAGAAGCAATATTAGGACTAAAAGTAGAAGTAGGATTAGGGAGAGACTGTCCGGTGCCTCCCCCTAATTGAAATTTTTTAATTTTTTTATACATAACTTAGTCTATATGTTGTTAATATTCCAGTAATGATAGCTAAGTCATTTCCTGTGTATCTTACCTTTATTTTTATATATTTATCTTTTATAGGAACCTACTAACGATAAGTCCATCCAGTAGTATCTACATTTCCTAAGTTATAAGTGTTTGGCAAATCTTCATCACTAATTTCAGTTTTATCTAAATCATTAGGAATCCAATTTAACACAATAGGTGGTTTACCATCTTTCCAAATAGCCTCATTCTTTTGGGCAATATTAATAGAAGGTATCTAAATATACCACTCATCCTCCTAATAATAAGAATTACCTTTTATTATTCCATGTTTAGGAATAGGTAAATTTTTAACATGAGTAGAAATATTATACTAATTTAGATCCTCGTATCTAACTATTTCAGAACCTGAAAGTCTAGAGTAATCTCTATCTGAAGGAGAACGCATAGAATGATAATAATCTTCTATCTCGTTAACTGAATCTAATCTATTATAATATAATGGGAATACAGTAGATTTAGGATACTACTAAGGAGTTACTCCTCTTTTAGAATCATTATATAAATGGTCATAAGTAATATCTGAACCTAATTTTTGATAAGTATTTTTAGTTAATTCCTATCTATACCACATATTAGGCTTATCTTTACTAAACTCATAGCTATCCCCATTAATCTCAAAATGGAAAGATTCAGGCTCAGCTTTATTAGATATAATTTGTAAGTTATCCCAAATTTTCTATTTTATAGAATTATCTTTTACAACAAATTCAAATTCAAATGGGTGCTACTTATTATACCAATAACAAGGTTTGATATGTTCTTGTGTGTCTATTATACCAGCCTATCCATGTTTCCAAAAATTAGTTAAGAATGCTGGAAGTTTTTTAGTAACTTCTGTATTCTACTTATTATAGAAAAATTCTGAGAATGTAAAATATAATGTAAAATCGTAATATCCACTATTAATTAAAGAAGTTTTATTAAAGGTATCAGCAGAGCCAGATTCTTCAGTACCTAAAGTAGCTCTTATGTTAATAGCTAAAAGTTTATCATTTAAGATTTTATATATTTTATAATAGTTGTCTAATCCAGCCTAAGAAATATCCTATGGAACTAAATATTCTCGTTTATCTATCGCTACATTATTTTTCTCTTCCTCTAACTATCGTCTATTCCACTCTTCCAATATATCAGATATTTTAACTTCTATATAAGCTTTTCCCTCTTCAATATTACCATCAGAATTAATATTTATATTTGGTAATATCATAGATGATTTACTTACTGTTGAATCTCCTTCTTGAGTAAAATACTAAAACTATACATATTTCTCAGAATGATTTAATCCAGGCAAAATTTCTAAGGTAACTTTTGTCTAACCTATATTTTCTGGTATGTATCTATCATATATACCTTTTATAGCCATTATTACATTAGTATTTTTTTCTAAAGAATTAACTGGTAAGATATTAGTATTAACAATTAAACCACTTTTGCTATTACTCATTATATCATTTAATCCTAATTTTGCTATATATTTAGATACACTTCTGTCAAAGGTAAAGAAAATATTATCTATATTAGCAGAATAAGATGGTAGCCATGAATAAAATGTTACAAATGATTTTGTAATTTCATTATAACATAAATTCCAAGCTTTATCTTCAAATCCATATTTCTAATCATAGAAGGTAAACATTACATCATTTTTATTAGCATTATAATGAGTCTTTACATTTCTAATTCCTATAATAGGAGTTGTTTCACGTTCAGATAATGATAAATTATCTACTAAAAATTTATTTACTTTAAAATCAGAAATTGTTTCTAAAATCTTGCCATCAGTCCTCCAAATTTTCTTAGCTACAGTATCTACTCCATATACTGCATATGGAGTCTTCACGACACTCTCAGCCCACTGAGAACCTATCATATCTGAAAGTACTACCTATGGATTTTCAGGAAGAACATTTTTAGTATTGATGAAAATTGCTCCACCATTACCTTCTCCAGTTTGGATTCGTTCATTTACTGGTAAAAGTACTACACCATGTTCAAATACACATATAAGACTAGATCCCATAGGTACTAATTTTATAATAGAACCATATTCTTTAGTGTAGTCTACATAATTAGTAGATTTAAATACTCTATAACCATTTCTGTAAGCATCATTTATAGATATATCAGAATATATAATACGATTCTAATAAATATTCTTTATATATGGTACTTCAGGAACATTAAAGTAATATTTTTCATTTAAAGTACTTCTTAAACCATCATTATATAAATAAGATTCTGGTATTTTATTATTACCTGAAATTAAATCCTACTAATATGGATACCAAGCTCTAGGTCTGCCAAATATACCTTTCTCATTAATATTACTCTCATCAATAGAACGTATTGATAAATTAGTAGAACTCCTTAATTTAAAAGTAATCCAGCTACCCAGCTATACAGCGTTTACATCTCCTCTATTTATTCTCTATAGTTTTTCAGAGTTATTGGCATCATAATTATTTTTCCAAGTATCTTCATCTAATATCTCATCATTATAAGGATTAGAAGAATCTGCGAAATTACGATTTAGTCTATAAGTAAATGTACATAAATAGCAATCTCCTCTAGCTAAAGTAGTATACTAATAAGAATTATTACTATTTAAAGGTTTCCAATCGTGTATAGCAGTATTTATGTCGATTCTATCTCCTATTGAATAATAAGCAGTATTATCATCATAACGTATAGCGAAATAATTATTCATCTAAGATTCAGAATATCCAGGAATATAAATATTTATTAATGAATTATAAGATATATTACCTCTAGATACAATTCCTAAATAAGGAGAATAAATACCTCTAACTAAATTACAAGCATCACTTTTAGATCTATTATTAGTTTCAATATATCTAAACTAATAAGCTTCTTCAGCATCCCCTAACTTACTTCTAAAAATAGTATCTCCTATAGCTACTGAAGGAGTGTCATCAGTTACTGATATAATCTTAGCTTTACCTTTATAAGGTATAGTTGTTCCACCAGTAGCATTATACATTCTATGATTATTATTTTGCCACTCTAATCCTCCGTATTTACTTACAGATTCAATAACATAATCTGTTCCAGTAAATAATGAATTATATCGAGACTAATTAATCATAAATTCAGGGCATATGGCAGTTACGACATTTCCATTATTTTTAGTATTTTTTAGTAAGCACAAACGTTTATCATAGTCTTGTACTAATTTGCCAGCTAATTTCTTTTCTTGCTGTTTAACTATAAAAGCAAATACCCCTTTTTTCTTCTCTAATGTTGGTCTCTAAGTTAAAAATGCTTCAATATAATTGGTTTCTCTACTATAAATAGCTGGGCACTAAGCTTCTGCATCATAAGACATAGTAAAAGCCTAAGCAAGTAGTGTTGGGTTTCTCTTCTATCTTACAAAGAATAATCCTTTAATATCATAAGTATCTTTCAAATATTTAAGTACTACTGTGGGCACTAATACTTGAATATAATTAATATGATCATTACTATTAGTATTTTTTGTAAACCGTACTACTCCTTTAGAATTTTCTAAAAGTTTACCTCCATGTAGACAATTAGTATTTTCATCAATAGTTATATATTGTCTATTTCCATTATCATCATATAATGTTACAGGATTTATTTCAGGATTATCAGTAGTATAATCATTAATATTCTTGATATTATTACCTCCTCTAATATTAAATACTTCTGATAAAGAATTATCGGACATTATATATACTACTCCAAGTCTATATATTTCATTATCCCAATAACCTACATTGTAATATATATTTTTAGTATTATAATATTCGTAACTATTAATAAGACTACTATCATCAACATAATTATAATCTACTTGACCTATAGTATTTTTTGAATCTACACTATTCAGTATAGGTAACATTCTTAAACTTATGTCAGTTAAATCTTTATATGGGATATCTGGTTTAGTAACATTACCTAAAAATAATCTATTCTAGCATTGAGTACTAGTTTTAGCTCTACTAGCCTAAAAGAACTAATTATTAATTTCTGAAATAGGTATTTCAGTAGAGTCTTCTAAACCAGTTATATTGATAGTACAAATCTAATGTTTAACTATATATTTATCATTTATTTTATAAGCTTTAGTACTCCTAGTTTGATAACTATCTCCAGTATTTCTAGTATAGTAAACTGTTATATAATTATAACTATAATCTATATTATCTAACTAAAATGATACTGCCTTAAAAGCATTTTCATCACTAATTCCTCCATCAATAGAATATGGGTCACAATCATTACCCTTAAATATTGCTACTACTCCGGAATCAGCAACAAAGTCTGTCTCATTACCATCTGCGTCAGAATATTTAAAATAAAAATTATAGTTTCCAACTTTTAACTATCCTGAAGAATTTACTCCTATAAACTTAACTGTAGGAATACTATTTATTCGTTTATATAATGAGGAGTCTAAATCAAAAGAATCCTAATCATAAATATTAGTATCATTATCTCCAACTCTATCAACTAATTCATAGGTATTTAATTCTGTAGTAGAAAATCTAGAATTAATTAATCTTGGAATATTTTTATTATCATTAAAAATGACATTTACAGTACCATCATAAGATGGCTATATATCCATAGTAACTGGATGCTCTAAATCAAAATTTAATAAAGGAGTATCTAAATCTACAATACTTCCAGCTTCTACGTTACTAGATTCTTCAGAATTTATCTAAGTAACAGTTTTAGTATCAGTAATTCTGAAATTATGGAATGGATTATACTCCCACGCCATATAACCTTTGTTACTTAATTGATATAAAAAAGGTTTAATTGTTATATTCATTACTATATATGATGTTCTGTTCCTAAAGTTATTATAGGCATACCGCCCAAAGTAATAGTATTAACACAACTATTGTCACTATCATTTCTAGAACTCCATCCATATGGGGGATAATTTCCTAATTTATCACTTATATTATATGTATATAATTTATTATCTTGTATCCTAAGTTGATTATGTAATATTAATTTTCCATTTTCATAATAGTATACTCCAGATTCTTTTAATGGTCTATTCTCACTATCGTGGAATATAATATTTTCTTCATCTTTATATACTATAGAATTATTTCCTTGAATATCATTTATTAAATGTTTAGAAGAAGGAATTTTACATAAATCACAGCTAGCCTATATATTTTCTATTGTAGTTAAAGTATTTATAGTTATTACTTGATTATTACAATACTTAGATAAAACATTTAAATAGTCTTCTTTAAAATTATCCTCATTAATTTTAGCTTGTATAGAATGCTATAATTCAACAGTATAATCTTTACTATAAAAATAATCATCCATTATAGAGTATACAATAGTTTCTATATTAGGATTATAATAGTTATACCAATATATATAACTTAAAAAGTTATTCCAACCCATTTTCATAGCACCTATAGAATAGAAATCTAAGTTATTTAAAAAATAATTCACTAGAGTAAATTCTCCAGTAATAGATCTTATTAATACAAATATATTACCAGGATATTCTCTATTATATCGAGGCTCACCAACTTCATCTTCTTGCATAGGACCATTAGTTTTTAACTTTATAATACTGGTATTGTTAGTTTCGTTATCATCATTATGAATAACAGATCCTAGCAAACTTGTTAGTACTATTATATTATAATCCTATGGAAATTTATTAAACTACTCTTTTAAAGAACTATTAACAGCAATATTGTTTGTACTATGATTTGAATATATCTTACCCTCATAATTACTTAAAGTATAAGTAGAGTGTTTAGTAGAACTTTGCATATTTAATACTTGTAATTTTTGTTCTTCATTATAAGCTGTACTACTAAAAATAGGATATATATCTATCTAATAATCCTTTTTACGGTCAGTATCAGCCAAAGTATGTATAGCATAAGCATGTCCCAAAACATCGGAACTTGTTAGCACCTAAGATATATTATATAACTCTGGAAGATTTGTTAGTTTATCCAACATTTTTATATTACACTATCCTAATTTTCCTCCAAATAAAGTATTAAATTCAGAATTATTGCATGTAGTAGTTATAATATTTTTATTATGAGATGAATTTATATTATTAGTATTAATATCTGCTAATTTATTTCCTAGTGTATCTCCTTCATATTCTATATTAGAGTAAAATGAAGATTCTACACCAGTAATATTAGGAATCCACTTAGATGTATTAATAGCATGCTAGGCATCGTTATTTAAAGTAATAATTTGCTATAGAGTTCCTTTTACTAAATAATGTTCTTTAACACTAGTACTATCTTTAGTAATATCAGTAAATATATAATTATCTGTAGAGTCTAAATTTAATTTAATATTATTAATAGTATTTATG
>ERZ1034901.173-NODE-173-length-53173-cov-9.121277_pt1 | contig 53173 bp, 42 predicted proteins | sample MGYA00520628_ERZ1034901 | MGnify/ENA primary metagenome ERZ1034901 (study PRJEB33766, sample SAMN09781783) | gut metagenome | biome: gut microbiome | host: Homo sapiens | place: Madagascar | study: EMG produced TPA metagenomics assembly of the PRJNA485056 data set...
CTGCGGAGCAAGTCCGTGGGAGGATAGGGCGTTCCGCTCATGGGCGGCGCTTTTTCTTTCGATCGCGCAGGGCCCCGGCCCCGGGGGCGACCCGGGGCCGCGGCCCCTTCTCGCTTTGCGCTCGGGAGGGCCCCGGGCTTCGCAATCCGTTTGCGCTTGCTGTCGGGCATTTCCGATGAAAACAACTTGCTTCTTGCGCTCTTCTTTCTTTTGTGAAGTACAATAATCAAGTTTGAGTTACATACCCGCTTGACGGGTTTCAGAGCGCACTTCAAGGAGCTTTTTCAATGACGGACTATAAGAACGAATTTTGCATGCACACTGCCACGTGCGGCGAGCTGCGCAAGAGCGACGTTGGCCGCGAGGTCGTGCTGACTGGCTGGGCTTGGCACAATCGCGACCATGGTGGGCTGATTTTCTGCGATCTTCGCGATCGCGAGGGCTATACGCAAATCGTCGTCGACCCCGATTGTGTGACCGAGGAGGAGTTCCATATTGCGGAACATCTCGGCCGCGAGTACGTGCTTAAGGTTTCCGGTCGCGTGCGTGCGCGCGGCGAGGGTGCCGAGAACCCGAACATGGCAACAGGCGAGATAGAGGTTCTTGCGAATTCCGTCAAAGTTCTGAATACCTCCGTCACCCCGCCGTTCTCCATCGAAGACGGCATCGAGACGGATGAGACCACTCGTATGAAGTGGCGTTATCTCGACCTTCGTCGTCCTGAGATGTATGCGAACCTCCTGCTTCGCCATAAGGTTGCCCAGGCGATGCGCCAGGCATTGAACGAGCGCGGGTTCATTGAGGTTGAAACGCCGATTCTTGCGAACTCCACGCCTGAGGGTGCGCGCGATTACCTGGTGCCGTCCCGTCCGAATCCGGGCAAGTTCTATGCGCTTCCGCAGTCGCCGCAGCAGTTCAAGCAGATGCTCATGGTCGGTGGCATCGAGCGTTACTACCAGGTTGCGCGCTGCTTCCGCGATGAGGATTTGCGCGCTGATCGTCAGCCCGAGTTCACTCAGGTCGACATCGAGATGTCCTTCGTTGAGGAAACCGACGTCATGGACCTTATGGAGGGCGTTTTTCAGGAGGTTCTAGGCGCTGCGGGCGTCGAGCATGAGTTCCCGCTTCAGCGTATGCCCTGGAAAGAGGCGATGGAGCGTTTCGGTTGCGACCGCCCCGATGTCCGCTTCGGCATGGAGCTCGTCGATCTGACCGACCTTATCAAGGACTGCAATTTCAAGGTGTTCACGGGCGCTGCTGCCAATGGCGGTGTTGTGAAGTGCATCAACGCGAAGGGTGCTGGCAATTGGTCGCGCGGCGAGATCGAGAAGCTCGGCGACATTGCGGCTGCTAACGGCGCGAAGGGCATGGCGTGGATTGCCTACACCGATGCCGACACCGACCTTAAGGGCAAAAGCCCCATCATCAAGTTCCTCGGCGATGAAGTTCACGAGGCCATCAAGGAAGCGGCCGACGTTAAGCCGGGCGACCTGCTTCTGTTTGCGGCCGACACGTTCGACACGGCAAGCGCCGTGCTCTCTGCGTTGCGCCTGCATATGGCCGATGCTCTCGGTATCGAGCGCAACGGTCATGCTCTTCTCTGGGTCGTCGACTTCCCGATGTTCCGCTACGACGCGGACGAGAAGAAGTACGCCGCCGAGCATCATCCGTTCACGATGATTCCTGAAGAGGATTGGGACAAGATCGAGTCCGATCCGCTTGCCTGCTCGAGCTATAGCTACGACATCGTCATGGACGGTTTCGAGATGGGCGGTGGTTCTATCCGTATTCATAATGCAGAGCTGCAGAAGCGCGTGCTTCGTCGTCTTGGCGTGGAAGACGACCAGATGGAAGAGAAGTTCGGTCATCTGATCCATGCGCTCGAGCTTGGCGCTCCGCCGCATGGCGGCATCGCCCTTGGCCTTGACCGCCTGGTCATGCTGCTCGCGGGCAAGCAGTCCATCCGCGACGTCATCGCCTTCCCGAAGACTTCGAGTGCATCCGACCCGATGACGGGCGCGCCGAATGAGGTAACCGGTCGCCAGTTGAAGGAAGTCAACCTGAGGCTTCTTTAGTTTCGTCTGTCTACGACAGGCGATACTTGCTTGACGCTGCTGGTCCGCCGAGCGGATCAGCTGGCGCTTTGAGGTTCGGCTTTGCCTTGCGGCAAACCCGTACCGTCGACGCTGCGAGCCCGGCTGACGGCGCAGCTGGCGTTCCAAAGATTTGCGGGTTCGGTTTTGCCTTGCGGCAAACCCGTACCGTCGACGCTGCGAGCCCGGCTGACGGCACAGCTGGCATTCCAAAGATTGCTCACGTACCCAAGGTACGCTTCGCAATCTTTTCGCGCCATCTGCACTCGTCAGCCGGGCTCTCGCTGACTTTGGGGCGAAAGGAGGCAGGCGTTCTGCTCGTATTAATGGGATAGCGCCTTACTCTCGCTGGCTTTAGGGTGGATGGGACATTCTCTCGCCGCCTCTTTCTGTCTTTTGGAAGGATCCTTATGAAAACTCAGCGGCCTTATGCTCGCGCCACCGTCACGCCGAAGGGTGAGCATGCTTTGAGCAAGGGGCATCCGTGGGTGTACGAGGCGGAAGTCGTCTCGCTTGAACCCACCCCGGGCGCAGCGGACGTGCCGAACGGGTCGATTGTCGATGTGGTGAGCCGCAAGGGGACATATCTGGGGTCGGGGCTTTTGTCCCTGAAAAGCAAGATTCGCATCCGGCTCATCACCCGAAATGCGAATGATCGCTTCGACGGCGCGTTCTGGAAGCGCAAAGTGCAGTGGGCGTGGAGCTACCGCAAGACGGTGATGGGCGCCGATGCGAGCGCGTGCCGCGTGATCTTTTCGGAGGCGGACGGATTCCCCGGCCTTGTCGTCGACCGTTTCGAGGACGTCCTCGTGGCCGAGACGCTTTCGGTAGGGATGGAGCGTTTGAAGACCGTCATCTTCCCCGCGCTTCTCGAAGTGCTGGCCGAAGACGGCATTGCGATTCGCGGACTCTATGAACGCAACGACGCCTCGACCCGCACCCTCGAGGGCCTTTCCCAGACGACGGGATGGTTTGCAGGTGGGAATGCGGGCGAGGCGGGAAGCCTTGACCCTCTTGCCCCCGGGGCGCCGGGGACGGAGGCCTTCGGGCCCACGGCAACGCAAATCGAGGAAAACGGCGTGCGCTACGAGGTCGATTTCGAAAACGGCCAGAAGACGGGCTTCTTCCTCGATCAGAAGTACAACCGCCGCGCCGTGGCGAAGCTCGCGAGAGGCAGGCGCGTGCTCGACTGCTTCACGCATACGGGAAGCTTCGCGCTAAACGCCGCGCACGGCGGGGCCGAGTTCGTGAACGCGGTGGACATCTCCGAGCTTGCGGTCGCTCAGGCGAAGAAGAACGCCCAGTTAAACGGGCTCGACGGCAAAATGGCCTTCACGGCCGCGAACGTGTTCGATCTTCTGCCTCAGCTCGAGGCCGCTCGCGATCACACCTACGACTTCATCGTCCTCGACCCGCCGGCGTTCACGAAAAGCCGTAAGACCATCGACTCGGCGGCGCGCGGCTACAAGGAAATCAACTATCGTGCGATGAAACTGCTTCCCCGCGGGGGCTATCTGGCGACGTGCAGCTGCAGCCATTTCATGGACACGGAGCACTTCCGCCGCGTCGTGTCCTACGCCGCGCGGGACGCCGGCGTGCAGCTGCGGCAGATCGAGGAACGCCAACAGGCGCCCGATCACCCGATTCTCTGGGGCGTCCCCGAAACTGATTACCTGAAGTTCTTCCTCTTCCAGGTGGTGTAGGGCGCCGATTGTGCGCATCCGCCGCGCGTTCGATGACGGTTTGTTGACGGAAGGCGATGTGCGCATCGTCTGCACATCCGTTGCGTACTATGGGAAATGTCATACGACCCCAAACGGTGGCTAACTCCCGTTTGGGACGCTGGGCGCTCGCTTCGTGAGATGCGGGCGCTTGGTTTTTAGAAACGAAAGCGAGCAAGAGGTTATGAAGGGTTTTCTCGAGAGGATGCAGTGGAAGCTCGCAGGCGCCATGCAGGGTCGCCGCGGCGCCGATTCGCTGTCGAATACGCTGGTCGTGGCGGGTATCGTGTGCCTTATCCTGTCGGTGCTGCCGCATATGGGGCTGTTCAGCTGGGCGGCGATGGCGTTTTTGGCATATGCGCTGTTCCGCACGTATTCCAAAAACATCGCGGCGCGCGATCGCGAGAACGAGGCCTTCCTCCGCGTGACCGAGAAGCCCCGCCGAGCGTTGGCTCTCGGGCGCAAGAAATGGGCGAACCGCGAAACGACGCTGTACTTCAAGTGCAAAGGTTGCGGACAGGAGCTTTCGGTGCCGCGTGGGAAGGGGACGCTGCGCGTCGTGTGCCCGAAGTGCAAGACCGAGACGCTGAAGAAGTCGTAAGGACCCTATGTTCGGCTACATCATGGCAGATGAAAAGCAGCTTTCCGAAGAGGAAGTTGCCCGCTACCGCGAGGTGTACTGCGGCGTCTGCCGTTCGTTGAAGGACCAAAACGGGCAGCTCTGCCGCCTTACGCTCACCTACGACATGACGTTTCTGGCCCTTCTTTTGAATTCGCTTTACGAACCTGCCGAGGAAAAAGGCAGCGCGCGATGCGGGGCGCATCCCGCGAAGGCGCAGCCGTTCGCCACGAGCGAGTGCACGGAGTATGCGGCCGACGCGACGGTGCTTTTGGCCTACCACAAACTCATGGATGACTGGCACGACGATCGCAAGGTCTCGCGGCGCGCGATGGCCCAGGCGCTCTCGCGCGCGTATCGCGAGGCGTCGGCGCGGCGACCCGAGATGGCGCAGGCCATCGAGTCGGGGATGGCGGACATTCGCAACATCGAGCGTTGCGGCGATGCGTCCCTCGACGCCGCCGCGAACCGCTTCGGCGCGATACTGGGGCACGTGTTCTCGTACCGCAATGACTTTTGGACGGGCGAGCTTTCGCGCATGGGCGCATGGCTTGGCAAGTTCGTGTACCTTATGGACGCCGTCATGGATTACGCCGAGGACGCGAAATCGGGCAGCTATAATCCGCTTGTCGCCGCGGGCGTTGAGCCGGGCGATGCCCTGGAGGCTTTGCGGGGAGTTGCCGCCCAAGCGGCGGGCGCATTCGAGCGATTGCCGTTTGAGCAGGACATTCATATTCTCCGTAACGTGCTTTACGCGGGGTTGTGGGGGCAGTATTGCGGGAAGTTCGGCGATGACGCCCAAAACGACGAAGAGGATACGACGCCGGCGGCGAAGGCTGCCGGCGAAGACGATGGTGAATAGGGAACGCAATGGCAATGGATCCGTATAGCGTGCTCGGCGTGTCGCGAGATGCCTCGCAAGACGAGGTGAAGAAGGCCTATCGCAGAAAGGCGCGCGAGAATCATCCCGACTTGAACCCGAACGACCCGAATGCCGCCGAACGGATGAACGAGGTCAACGAAGCCTACGACCGCATCATGAACCCTGAGAAGTACGCAGCTGCCGACCGCAGAGCTTCTGCGGCGTCGGGCGGTGCGTCTTCGACGCAAGGCGGGTCCGACTACGGCGGGTATTCGGGGGCGGGGTCTTCTGGTGGCTACGGCGGTGGCCCGTACGGAGGCTACGGCGGAGGCCAGCAGCAGGGGAATCCTTACACTTCGGGCGGCCCGTACGGTTGGACGGGCGGCTTCGGTTTCGATTTCGACGACCTGTTCGGCTACGGCGCGGGTGCTGCATCCGGGTCGATTCACCCCGAGGCGAACGCGAGCGATCCAGCGGAATTCCGCGCAGCGATCGACCTCATCAACTCAGGGGATCCCGCGCAATGCAAGCGCGCTGCGGATATTTTGGCCACGGTTACGAGCGCTGGGCGCAACGCCCGATGGTATTACCTCTCGGCGCTGGCAAACAACGGCGCGGGCAACACGGTGATGGCGCTCGACCAGATCAGGCGCGCTGTTCGCATGGACCCGAACAATGCCGACTACCAGCGTGCATACCGTACGTTCCAAAGCGCGGGGCAGTCGTACACGCAGGAACAACAGACGCGCGGGTTCACTATCTCTGCAATCGACCCCACGACGCTGTGCTGCGGTTGCTGCATGCTCCAGCTGTGCCTGCAGCAGTTCATGCGCTACGGGTTCATGGGATTTTAGGGCGCTCGTGGCCCGTCGGCTGACGCGACGCGCCTCGCTCGCTGACCTTGGTGCTGCTTGGATGATTCAACTTGTTCTCTCGGAAGGAGACTGATATGGCAACTATCGGAATCGATTTGGGCACGACCAATAGTTGCGCTGCGGTGGTGGAGGGCGGCAAGCCGACCATCATCCACAACGCGGAAGGCTCGCGAACAACGCCGAGCGTCGTCGCGTTCACGAAAGACGGCGAGCGCCTGGTCGGCGCGACGGCGTGCCGGCAGGCCGCGATCAACCCCGACCGCACGATTTCCTCGGTCAAGCGCCATATGGGCACGGATTGGCGCGCGAGCATTGACGGTAAGCGCTTCACGCCGCAGGAGATCTCGGCGATGATTCTTCGGAAGCTGAGGAAAGACGCTGAGACGTTTTTGGGACAGGGGGTGACGCGGGCCGTCATCACCGTCCCCGCCTACTTCAACGATATGCAGCGCCAGGCGACGAAGGACGCGGGCCGCATCGCGGGACTCGACGTGCTGCGCATCATCAACGAGCCAACGAGCGCTGCGCTCGCGTACGGTCTCGACAACGGCGATCCGCAGAAGGTGATGGTCTACGACTTGGGCGGCGGCACGTTTGACGTCTCGATCATCGAGATCGGCGAGGGCGTGATCGAGGTGCTCGCGACGGCGGGCGACAACCATCTCGGCGGCGACGACTTCGACGAGCGCGTCGCGAACTATCTCTTCGACGCGTTCAAGCGCGAGACGGGTGTCGACGCGAGCCGCGATGCCGCGGCGGCGCAGCGCGTGCGCGAGGCGGCTCGTCAGGCGAAAGAGGAGCTGTCCTCCATGGAGACGGCGCGCGTGAACCTGCCGTTTCTGGCGCAGGGCGCATCTGGCCCGCTTCATCTGGAGGCGCAGGTCACGCGCTCGGAGTTCAACCGCATGACCGCCGACTTGGTCGAGCGCACCGAAGGCCCCGTGTCCCAGGCGCTCAACGATGCGGGCATCGCCGCCTCCGAGTTGGGAAGCGTGCTGCTCGTCGGCGGGTCGACCCGCATCCCGGCGGTTCAGGATAAGGTTCGCTCCCTTACGGGAAAGGAGCCTTCGTCGTCGATCAACCCCGACGAATGCGTCGCCGTGGGTGCGGCAATCCAAGGGGCGACGCTTGCGGGCTCATCGACGGGCCTCGTGAAGGCGAATTCCATCCTGCTGCTCGACGTGACGCCGCTTTCCCTTTCCCTTGAAACCGTCGGCGGCGTGGCGACGCGTATCGTTGAGCGCAACACCACGCTTCCCGTGCACTACTCGCAGATCTTCACGACGGCGGCGGCGTTCCAGACGAGCGTGGAAATCAACGTGCTTCAGGGCGAGCGCCCGATGGCGCGCGACAACAAATCGATCGGCAAGTTCCGACTGAAGGGCATCAAGCGCGCCCCCGCGGGCGTTCCCCAGATCGAGGTGACGTTCGACATCGACGCGAACGGCATCCTTACGGTTTCCGCGAAGGACAAGGGGACGGGCAAGGAGCAGTCGATCACGATCGACGAGTCGGGCCGCATGTCCGACGAGGAAATCGATCGCGCCATTCACGATGCGGAAACCTACGCGGCGCAGGACGCGATGCGCCGCGATGCGATGGAGGTTCACGCCGAGGCGGCGCGCCTGGTGCAAGAGGTGGACGCGGCGCTCGCGAAGGCGGGTAAGCAGCTGGAAAAGGAAGAGAAGAAGCAGGTCAAAGCCGATTCGAATGCTCTCCGCAAGCTGCTTTCGAAGAAGTCCGAGAAGTTGGAGGAAGCGGATATCGCGGCGATTCGCTCCGCAAAAGACCAGCTCGAGCAATCGAGTGCGCATGTGAGGTCTCTGGGAGAATAGGGCTTGTGGGCGGTTTCAAATCGGAGAACGCGAAAAAGTGGTCACGAATCGGCGATGTGCGACATCGCAGCCGCCCGAAGCAGCCTGAGGCTCCATTTCGGATATGCGTTAATCAACAAAAAGCATGAAAATGTAGAGCAACGCCCCTTCGAACACGATATGCAAGCTCGAAGGGGCGTTGCTGTATGCGCATAACGCGGATTTGCGACCACTTTTCGCGCCTCGAGCATTTGAAATGCCTTTTGAACGACTTTCGAGAGCCCGATTCGCGCTGCAGGCTCACATCTCCGCACTGCGCGGGGTTTGCGCGGGTTGCTTGGCGGCACTTGGAACGCGTGAGCCTGCGCGCGGGTTGCTCGAGTCAAGCGCTTGCTTGCAGATTTACCGAGTGGGCATCTTTCGGCGGCCTTGCGCGACGAGTTTGCGCATGTCGGTGTTGGCCATGCCCTGTGTGGGGTCGTTCATGCGCTTGTTGAACAGCGGGTCGCTCTCGTCGTTCCAAATGCGGTCGGCGACGGGCGTCCATTCTGCGATGGAGTCGTGGCATTTCGCGCAGAGGCTCTCCGCGCTTTCCTTCTCTTGAAGGTCGGTGGAATGCGCGTCGGCGCGCTTCACCATGTCGGCGAGCAGGCCCTCGTTCTCCAGGATGGGGCAGGGCTTGAGCAGGTTGTCGTTGAAAGGCTGGCCCTCGTAATACTGCATGAACAGAGGGGATCGCAGCGCGTCGAGAAGGCTCGTCTCCCGGATGTTGACGTTCGCGTAATGCGCGAACACGCACGGCTCCACGTCGCCCGCGGCGTTGATGTGCAGATAGCGGCGCCCGCCGGCGATGCAGCCCCCGACGAACTCGCCGTCATTCTGGAAGTCAAGCGTGAACAGGGGCTTCTTCTCGCGCATCTCGCGGACGAAGTGATAGAGGTTCTCGCGCTGGCCGGCGTGCACCATAAGCGAGGTGGGCGAGCCGACGCCGACGGGCATGTACGTGAAGATCCACGCGAAAAGCGCCCCCTTCTCGATGAGCCAGTCGAAGAACTCCTCGTTGGCGATGGAACTTGCGTTGGCGCTGGTGTAGCAGCACGACACGCCGAAGGGCAGGCCGTTTTCGCGCAAAAGCTCCATGGCGTGGGACACCTTGGCATACGTTCCCTCGCCGCGGCGGGCGTCGGTTGCCTCCTCGAAGCCTTCCACGCTGATGGCGGGCACGAAGTTTGCGACGCGGATCATGTCTTCCACGAACTCCTCATCGATGAGCGTCGCATTGGTGAACGACAGGAACGCGCAATCGGGGTGCGCTTCGCATAGGTTGATGAGGTCGTGCTTGCGGACGAGCGGCTCGCCGCCGGTGTAGATGTAGACGTGGGTTCCCAGCTTGACGCCCTGGTTGATGATGGAGTCGATTTCCTCGTAGGTGAGGTTTTGCTTGTGGCCGTATTCCGCTGCCCAGCATCCGGTGCAGCGCAGATTGCAGGCGCTCGTCGGATCGAGCAGGATGGCCCAGGGAATGTTGCAGTGGTACTGATCTCGCATCGCTTCCTGCTTCGGCCAGGCGAGTATGTTCGCGTCAACGACGAACGTCTTGATGAGGCGATTCCTGACCCGGGGATTCGTGTCGTTCAGAATCTTCATGATAAGTCGGTACCAATTCGATTCGTCATCGATTGCCTGGTGAAAGGCCGCACGCTGGGTTGGGAACACGTCGTCGGGTGCGACTTTGTCAATCATGTCCATGATCTTCGCGACGTTTCGCTCGGGATCTTCAAGCAAGTAGTCGATAGTTTTGTTGAGGGCTGCCCGCTTGATCTGGTCGGTTGCTTTCACGGTGGTGTACCTCCCCTGTAATTATTCAACAAATGTGGAATAACTCTCTTTGGGTGATTGTAGGGCGGTGAAATTGAAATACAAGTGACAAATAAGCAACGTTTGTGGTAAAACGTGCAAAAGCAAAATGTTTGACCAGTTTCGCGAGGGGGAGCTCGCCATGGGCGACACGGAGAAGAAGAATTCGCACGACAGCCGCTCGGATACGGGGGACGCTTGCCGTGAATCGGGCGAGGGCGATGCTCGGACGATTCACGATCGCCGCGTCGTGCGCACGCGAAGGGCGATTCGCAAGGCGTTTCTGCGCCTCATGCAGGACACGGAGTATCAGAAAATCACCATCACCGCGATCGCGCGCGAGGCCGACATCGATCGCAAGACGTTCTACCTGCATTATCAATCGATTGATGAGCTGACGGACGAAATCGTGCAGGAGGAAGCGGACCGCATTGTCTCGACCTGTTTGGACTCGCTTAAGAACAGCGGCGACGGCAACAACGTCGTCACCTTGTTCGAGAAGCTCTCGTTGGGGCTCGCGCCCGATTTGAAAAGCGTGAAGCGCATTGCGTCGCATGTGCCCTACGAGCTCGTGCTGAAGAAACTGGAATCGTCGCTTACTGCATCGCTTATCGAGCAGGACACGCTTGGCCTGAAGAAGCTGGGACCGTATCTCGATTTCTGCGTCGCGTACTTCAGCGCGGGGCTTGTGGCGGTCATCCGTCGCTGGATCATGGAGGACTCTGAGATTCCTCTCGAGGACATCGCCCAGATGACGCACGCAATCGTGCACAGCGGTCTTGACGGCATCGTGAAAGACGTGGCGTCAGACGATTTGCTCTAGGGCGACGGCCTCGCTTGTGAAAGCGGAGAAGGCGAAGCGCTTGCTGAGAGCGACGTGCCCGCCTGAGCCCGCCTGAGCCCGCCATCTGTGCAGTGGGCGTGGAAATTCTCCATCGGAGGGCGGTAAGTGCGGTAGGCGGTGTGTTCATTTGGTTACGGAAGTGTAAAGCGGGCTTCTCTCACGTATACTTCAATGCGTTCTACCACGAGCATTTTGGATAGGGCGGGGCGGCGACATGTTCCGAACCTGGTCAGGTCCGGGAGGAAGCAGCCATAAGGGGCCTCTGACGAGCGCTCTGTCCTATCCAGGATGCTCATAATCTACGGGCGGCCATGTGCCGCTCGTTTGCTGTATTGGCTTCTTTTATTTAGGGTGCTATGGATATCATCAACTTCTTCGTGAGCCTCCTCTCCGACCCTCGCGGGGCGATCGCGGGTTGGATCATGACGCTCGGCGCGGCATGGGTCTACACCCCGCTGTTCCTGATCGTCTTCATCGAGACGGGGCTCGTGTTCTTCCCGTTTCTGCCGGGCGACTCGCTCCTGTTCGCGGCGGGCGTGTTCTCGGCCGACGGGGGCGGGCTGCACTTGTGGGCGACACTGCTCGTGTTCTACGCTGCCGCCATCTTGGGAAACACTTCGAACTACTTGATCGCGCGCTTCTTCGGCAAGCGCATCATCGACTCGGGCAAGATCAAGGCGCTCACGCCCGAGCGCATGGCGAAGCTCGATCACTTCTTCGAGAAATACGGTGGGCTGACCATCGTAATCACGCGTTTCATGCCGTTTTTCCGCACGTTTGCGCCGTTCATCGCTGGCACCGGCCACATGAACTTCGGCAAGTTCACCTTGTTCAATGCGATTGGCGGCATTTCTTGGGTGAGCTTGTTCGTTTTGGTGGGATACTTCTTCGGGGGAATTCCCTTTGTGCAGGACCACTTCGAGGTGATTGTTCTGGGCATCGTCGCCGTGTCGGTGGCGCCGGCGATCATCGGGGCGGTCAAGGCGGCGCTCTCTTCGCGCAAGAAGGGCGCGCACGAGGCGTAAGAGTTGGGCGACAGATAAGCGAGGGCGTATGGCAGAGGCACTCTATACCAAGTACCGTCCGCAGATTTTCGAGGACGTGGTGGGCCAAGAGCACATCGAGCGCACTATCAAAAACGCCATCGAGCAGGACAAAGTCAGCCATGCGTACCTGTTTTGCGGCCCGCGCGGCACGGGTAAGACCACAACGGCCCGCCTGCTCGCGAAGGCGCTTTTATGCGAGCGCGGCCCGACGGCCGAGCCCGACGGTACGTGCGAGGACTGCCGGTTGATCGCTGCGGGAGAGCATCCCGACGTCTACGAGCTCGACGCGGCAAGCCGCACGGGCGTCGACAACGTGCGCGAGGAGATCATCAACCGCGTGCAGTTCGCGCCGACGCGCGGACGTTACAAGGTCTACATCATCGACGAGGTTCACATGCTCTCGACGGCGGCGTTCAACGCTCTGTTGAAAACGCTTGAGGAGCCGCCGAGCCACGTCGTGTTCATCCTGGCGACGACCGACCCGCAGAAGGTTCCCGAGACCATTCATTCCCGCTGCCAGCGCTTTGACTTCCGTCGCATCTCCGCCGAGGCCATGGTCGCGCGCCTTGGTGCCGTGTGCGTGTCGGAGGGGGTCGAATTCGAGGGCGAGGCGCTCGACCTGATCGCGCATCGTGCGGAGGGCGGCCTGCGAAACGCGCTTACCTCGCTCGAACAGATCATCGCGTTCGGCGAGGGGAAGGTGACGCTTGCGGGCGCCGAGGCGATGCTCGGATCGCTCGATTCGAGCGAAATGTCCGAGATCATGGACGCGGTCGGCACGCGCGATGCCGCGGCGTGCTTCCGCTGGACGGCGCAGTATGTTGAAACAGGTGCTGACCTGGCACGATTTGTCCGCGATATGGCTTGGCGCGTACGGAACCTGTACGTGATGTCGCTCGCCGGCGCCGATGTGGCGCTCGAGGTTTCCGAATCCGAGCGCCGCGAGCTGGCGGCGGAGCTTCCGCTGTTCGGCACCGACCGCCTGGCGCGCCTGCTCGGGGTTTTGGGCGATTTGTCCGCCGAGCTGAAGACGTCGACCAACCCGCGCCTTTCGTTCGAGATCGCGCTCACGCGTATGGTGCGCCCCGACAGCGATTTGACGCTCGAGGCGCTCACCGAGCGCGTCGAGGCGCTTGAATCGGGGTATTCTGCCTGTTCGCAAGTGCTTTCCGTTCCCGCTGCGGCGGGGGCGGGCTCGGCGACTCAGGTCGCGGCGCCGAGTGCGGGTGAATCTGCGCGACGCGAGGCTTCTTTTGCGGAGACTGCGGAAGCGCGGGCTCCGCGCGCGTCCGAATCTGCGACAGGCGAGGCTGCCGACCAGGGTGCGGGGCTCAACATGGCGGCTTCGGTGCGCGAGGGTGCGTCTTCGCGCGGCGCCGAGGTGCGCGAGGGTGCGGCGACGGGGGCACCCGCGGCGCGAAGGGCGTCTGCGAACGTCGCCCAGAGGCAGGGGAACGCAGCCCCTTCGGCGGCGGTCGTTTCTTCGGGCGCGACGAGCGTTTCCGCAGGTGAGGTGAGCGGTGCGATCTCTGCGGACCTTGCCGCCTCGCTTCGCAACGAGGCGGCGCTGCAACGCATCTGGAGCTCTGCGGTCGCGGCGCTCAAGAAGAGCAAGGCGGCCTACGGCGTGCTCTTCCTGAACACGAAGGCTGCCTTCGACGAGGCGCGCGGCATGCTCATTGTCGAGTTCCCCGTCGAGAATGAGTTCGCGTTCAATGCCGTGCAGAAGCCCGACGTGCAGGACGCCGTGTCCGCCGCGCTTGCGAGTTCGTGCGGGTCGGCGATTCCCTTCGCGTTCTCGAAGGGCTCTTCGCAGGGTGCGAACGTCGTGGCGACCTCGACGTTTTCCCAGATGGGGGGCTCATCATCCCAGGCAATGCGACAGGATGGGGCGCAGGGGGCCCCTCGGGGCCGAAGTGCCGCTCGCGAGGCGGCCACCGCGGCGATGCGCGCGGTCGAGCAGCGCGTGATCGAGCGTTCGGAGGAGGCGGTTCGCACGCCTGTGCGTCAGGCGCGCCAGGGCGCGAGCGCGTTCGTGCCCGAGCCCGACCCTGTTTCGCTCGATGCGTACGGGGACGCGCCCTACGACGAGCCCGTTCCCTATGGCGACGAGGACGCCTTCGTAGGCGATGCCGGCGAGCAGGCAGCTCCTTCCCGCGCCGCTCGTCGAGAGCCTACGCCGTCGCGCGACTCCCGTAAGCCGGCACGCGAACCTCGTGAGGCGGCGACACGTCCGTCCCGAACGGCCTCTTCGACGCCCGACTTCGACCGCATGGCGCGTGAGGCGGCGGCGCGAACGTCGAGGGCGCCGGGGCTTCCCCCCGAGCCTGCGGACGCGAGCACGTCGGCGTCCATCGACGCGACCGGACCGAACGGCGAGCCCGCCAACGGCGGCTTCGACTCGCCCGATGACCTGGCGGCTGTGCTCGCAGCGGGAGGTTTTGCGGGCGCTCGCGTCGAAGAAATGAGAGAATAGCCCGACGCGCAAGGCATGTCCTTGTTCGTGCGAGAACCCTTTTCGCGCGGGCTTGTCAATACAGCGAAAACACGATTGTAGGAGGAAAAATGGCGAAACGAGGCGGATTCCCCGGCGGCGGCATGGGCAATATGGGCGCCATGATGAAGCAAGCGCAGAAGATGCAGGCCGAGCTTGCGAAGGCGCAGGAGGAAGTGCAGACGATGTCGTTCGAGGCCACGGCCGGCGGCGGCATGGTGAAGGTCACGGCGCTCGGCGACAACACGATCCAGTCCATCGCCATCGACCCCGAGGCGGTCGACCCTGAGGACGTCGAGATGCTCGAGGACATGGTGCTCGCGGCGGTCAACGAGGCTCTTCGCGGCGTTTCCGACATGGCGGCTGCCCGCATGAGCGCGGCGACCGGCGGCATGAGCATTCCCGGCTTGATGTAGGCGCCAACGGTGAATTCCGCACCCGCGATTCAAAAGCTGCTCGACGAGCTTGAGCGCCTTCCCGGCGTCGGGCCGAAATCGGCGCAGCGCATGGCGTACTGGATCTTGAACACCGACCGCGCGACGGCGCTGCGCTTGGCGGAGTCGATCATCGAGGTGAAGGACACCGTGCGCTTCTGCTCGCGGTGCTTCAACTACGCGGAAGGCGACCTGTGCGACATCTGCGCGTCGACCAAGCGCGACGCAGGCATCATCTGCGTGGTCAGCGAGCCGCGCGACATCCCGCCCATCGAGCGCACGGGCGTTTTCGGCGGCGTGTACCACGTGCTCGGTGGTGCGCTATCGCCCCTTGAGGGCATAGGCCCCGACGACTTGCACGTGGCGGAGCTCATGGCGCGCCTGAGCAGCGAAGACGTGCGGGAAGTGGTGCTCGCGACCAACCCCAACGTCGAGGGGGAGACGACGGCGTCGTATCTCGCGCGGCTGATCAAGCCTTTGGGCGTGAAGGTGACGAGGCTCGCGAGCGGCTTGCCCGTCGGAGGCGATCTGGAATTCGCCGACGAGGTGACGCTCGGCCGCGCGCTCGAGGCGAGGCGCGAGCTGTAGGGGCGCTTGCGGACCCCAAAGCCCTTCCCGGCAAGTGAGGAAAAAATAAAGGCCCGCGAAATGCGAGCCTTTATTTGCTTCGTCCAACAATGAGGAACCTGTCCCCTCCAAAAACAGGATTCTCGCTGTTGCCGAAGTCTGAAATGCGTAGTAGATCGCTACGTAGTATAGCATCAAACCCGCCTGCGCGTGCAAATCTTTTCACCCTTGCCTCACGCTTGTCGTGTTCTCGCTTTTCACGCCTGCAAAATCATCGCGGAAGCGCTTCGCGGGACTATCCGTATGGGGTGAAAATGGAACGCAGGGGTTGAGCCTTGTCTTATAAGGTCATCCTACGGCGCGCCCGAGCTTTATTGCTACCTTCCCAGTGCTATACTTTCGCCTTACGTAACAAGACGGGAGATTTTTGCAATGGTCAACGTGCCGAGTCCGGCGGTCGCAATTGTCGGACGACATAATTCGGGGAAAACGACCCTCATCGTGAAGCTTATCGAAGAGCTCGTCGCTCGTGGGCACGACGTGGGGAGCGTGAAACACCACGGCCACAAGGGCTTCGAGATCGATTATCCCGGGAAAGACTCCTATCGCCATCGCGAGGCGGGCGCTTCCGAGACCGTGATTTCGGCTCCGGGGCAGCTTGCCCGCATGAAGACGATCGAGGGCGAGGCCGAGTGCGCGGACATCGTGCGCAGCATGCCGGGCCACGACATCGTCATTGTCGAGGGCTACCGCAAAAGCGGGCTGCCCACCATCGAACTCATGCGCTCGGGAAACGAGGCCGACTGCCGCGTCGCCGAGGCGTTCGCGCTCGGCGCCGAGCGCGGTTGGGCGCTTGGAACCGATTTCACGCAGATCGCGAAGAGCCTCTACACCCCCAAGGGCGAGCGTATCGAGGGCGCGGAGGCCGCGCTCGACGTGCGCCTTCGCGACGACGCGCCCGATGCGGCCAAAGCGGGCGGCGAGGGTGGCGTGCATCCCGATCTCGCGCGCAAGATGCCGAGCGCAGGCACGGTCGCGGTCGTGACCGACATCCCCTGCGCCATCGAGGCGGCGGCGCGCTACGGCATCCCCGCCATCGACGTCAACGACACCGCCGCGCTCGCCGACTTCGTGGAAGAACACTTCGTGCGCCCGCGTGTGACGGTTGTCATCCAGGCGGGCGGCGAGAGCCGACGCATGGGCCGCAGCAAAGCGACTGTTCCGTTTTTGGGACGTCCTCTCATCTGTCGGCTGGTCGAGCGTTTAAGCCCCGTGGCAGACGATTTGGTCATCACAACCAACGAGCCCGACAATCTGGCGTTTCTCCATCGCGAGTTTCCGCAGTTCAACATCCAGTTCGCGTGCGACATGTTCTCAAGCCGCGGTGCGCTGCCGGGACTCTACACCGCGCTTCAGGCCGCGCGCAACCCCTACGTCGCCGTGGTCGCCTGCGACATGGTGTTCGCGTCGAGTTCGCTTGTCGCCGCCGAGGCTCTCTGCATGAATGAGACGGGCGCCGACGTGGTGGTTCCCGTGAACAAGCACGGATTCGAGCCCTTCCACGCGATGTATCGCCGTATGAACTGCCTGCCCGCCGTGCGCCGCGCGCTCGATCGCGGCGAGAAGCGCGCGCAGTCGTTCTTCGACGACGAGGCCGTGTACGTGCACGAGTTCCCGCAGAGCAAGGTGCTCGAGGCGGAGCCGATGGGCGGCTGCTTCATCAACGCGAACACGCCCGACGAGCTGCATGCGCTCGAGGATATGGTGCTAGGGGAATAGCGTCTCCTTAACGGGAGCGGCGTCTCCCATCAGGGGGCTTTTCGCTCCTCGCGGTGAGAAGCGGGAAAGGCGGTTGATCTTCAGATGCCTAATCTTTCGGATATTGCCGATGTGGCCGAGGCGCTCGGGGGCAAGTCGGTTTTCGCGGTGGAAAAGCGCTGCGTGGCCGTGCGAAACCGCCACTCGACGTGCCGCGAGTGCATCGACGTCTGCATAGCGGACGCGATCGTCGTGGCTGACAACAGCGTGAAGATCAACGCCGAGGCTTGCATTTCCTGCGGGGCATGCACGGTCGTCTGCCCCACCGAAGCGCTCGTTCCCGTCGAGCCCGCCGATGGGGAGCTCGCAAGCGCCGCGGCATCGGCGGTGCGCGCGCTTGGCGGCGATATGGCCGTGTTCGCGTGCGCCCGCATGGCGGCGCGCCGCGAGGGCGACCCCGACAAGTACGTTTCCGTCCCCTGCCTGGCGCGCATGGAGGAAAGCCTTCTTCTGCAGCTTGCCGCGCACGGCGTGGGTGACGCGGTGCTCGTCGACGGCACGTGCGAAACCTGCAAGTTCGTTCGTGCGACCGAGGGCATCACGTCGACGGTGGAGTCGGCGAACTCCCTGCTCGCGGCGCAAGGATCGCCCGTGCGCGTGCGCCGCTCCTCGCAGTTTCCGCCCGAGGCGATCGAGACGAGCGGGCGCAAGTCGTTTGCTGCGGCGCGCCGCGGGTTTTTCTCCCAGGCGGGCGACATGGCGAAAGACGCCGTGAAGGTTGCGACGGAAAAGGCGCTCGACGAGACGCTCGGCAAGCAGCAAAAGCGGGAACTCAACCTGCGCGAGCTTTTGCATCCCACCGAAGAGGGCACCTTGCCGCAGTTTGAGCAGTCGCGCCGCATGAACATGCTCGACGCGATGGACGCGATTGGGCATTCCGTCGTGCCTGAAATCACCACGCGCCTTTTCGGCAGCGTGTCGATCGACGAGTCGAAGTGCCGCGCGTGCGGCATGTGCACCGTGTTCTGCCCGACGGGCGCGCTTTCGAAAAGCGAGGAGAAGCCGGCGTCGGGTGTGGGCAGCTACTTCGAGTTTCAGCTGATGGACTGCGTGCAGTGCAACCTGTGCGCGGACACGTGTCTGCAGAAGTGCATCACGGTGTCGGACATCGTGTCCACCTCCGAGCTTTTCGATTTCGAGCCGCGGCTCATCCACATTCCCGATCCGCCCGCGCGTGGAAGCCTGCTCTCGCGCTTGAAGTCGACCAATCGGTAACGTCTATCGGCGAGGACGCTCCTGCGCGCCCGTAATCGCGTTTTTCCAACCGCTTGCGCAAAGCGCCTTCGGCTGTGCTATACTGACGACGCTTTAGCGCAGTATAGTGCAAAAGCACAGACAGGGAGTAGACTTCGCGCGTGCGGGACGAGTAGGTGCGAAGGGAAGAGGAAGGGATCCCCATGAAGAAACTGAAGGTGATGATCGCGGCGGCGTGCGCACTCGCGCTGTCGGCGTGCCTGCTCGCGGGCTGCTCGTCGAATGCCGCCTCGAACGATAAGAAGGACGCATCGTCCGACAAGGGCAAGACGACGCTCGTCGTCGGCTTCGACCAGGCATATCCGCCCTACGGTTTCGTCGGCGACGACGGCAACTTCACCGGCTTCGATCTCGACCTTGCCGCCGAGGTTGCCAGCCGCAATGGCTGGGACATCAAGCTCGAGCCCATCGACTGGGATGCGAAGGACACGCTTTTGAACTCCGGCGCCATCACCTGCATCTGGAACGGCTTCACCATGGAGGGCCGCGAGAATGACTACACCTTCTCCGATCCCTACATGCTGAACGCCCAGGTCATCGTCGTGAAGAAGGGCAGCGGCATCGAGAGCCTCGCCGATCTTGCCGGCAAGAACGTCATCACCCAGACCGACTCGGCCGCCTACGACGTGCTCGCGGGCGACGAGGCGACCAAGGCCGACCTTAAGGCAACCTTCGCCTCGCTTGAGACCATCGGTGAGTACAACACCGCCTTCATGCAGCTCGAGTCCGGCGCCGTCGACGCTGTGGCCTGCGATCTCTCCATCGCGCAGTACCAGATGAGCGCCAAGCCCGATGCGTACGTCCAGCTTCCCGAGGACCTCTCCACCGAGCACTACGCGGTCGGCGTGAAGAAGGGCGACACCGAGCTCGCTGACACGATCACCAAGACGCTCAAGGAGATGAATGCGGACGGCACGGTCAAGAAGCTGTGCGAGAAGTATTCGGAGTACGGCCTGTCCTACACGAACTGGATTCTCAAGTAGGCGGGAAATAAGATAGTTCGCCTGCGGGTTTCCCGTAGGAAGGTGAAATCGCGGGCAGGGCAACCTGTCCGCGATTCGCGTTGCAACAAGAAAGAGGCTGCCGTGGAAATTGGAACCATGCTTTCCATGCTCGGGCAAGGGTTCATCGTCACCTTGCAGATTTTCTTCCTGACGCTTTTGGGGTCACTGCCGCTTGGCGTGGTGGTGGCGCTCGCGCGCATGAGCCGCGTGAAGCCGATCGCCTGGATCATGAAGTTCTACATTTCCGTCATGCGCGGAACGCCGCTTATGCTGCAGATGTTCTTCATTTACTTCGCCCCCTATTATATCTTTGGGATTCCCCTGTCCATGGAGTCGAAGTTCTCGGCGACGATCATCGCGTTCATCGTCAACTACGCGGCCTACTTCGCCGAGATTTACCGCAGCGGCATCCAGTCGATTCCGCGCGGACAGTACGAGGCCGCCGAGGTCTTGGGTTACTCGCGTCTCCAGACGTTTATGAAAATCGTGCTGCCCCAGGTGATTAAGAGGATTCTTCCTGCTATGGGCAACGAAATCATCACGTTGGTGAAAGACACGTCGCTCGCGTTCGCTATCGGCGTGGCGGAGATGTTCTCGACGGCGAAGGCGCTCGTCGCCTCGCAGGTGAGCATGCTGCCCTTCGTGTTCGCAGCGGTTTTCTACTGGGTATTCAATTTCGTCGTGGAAGTGGTTCTCGGGCGCGTCGAGAAGAAGATGGGTTACTACCACGATTAGCCGTTGGGAAGGTGAGGTTTGGCAATGCCTGAAGATAATGTGCTGGTAAAGCTCGAGCACGGTAAGAAGAGCTTTGGCGATGTCGCGGTGCTCAAAGACATCTCGCTCGAGGTTCGCAAGGGCGAGGTCGTCGCCATCATCGGCCCGTCGGGAGGCGGCAAGTCGACGCTTCTGCGATGCATGACGCTGCTCGAGATGCTCGATGCTGGGTCGCTTTCCTACGGCGATTTGCCCGTGGCTGAAGATAACGGGGCGGGGCATGCCGTCTATGGCGGCAAGGATGTGATGAAGCGGGCGAAATCGCGCTTTGGCCTGGTGTTCCAGAACTTCAATCTATTCCCGCACTACTCGGTGATCAAAAACGTCACCGACGCGCCGATCAGCGTGCAGAAGCGTCCGCGCGCAGAGGCGCTCGAGCGCGGGCGCGAGCTGCTCGCGAAGATGGGTCTCGCCGACAAGGAGGACATGGTTCCCTGCGAACTTTCCGGCGGTCAGCAGCAGCGCGTCGCGATCGCCCGTGCGCTTGCGATGGATCCTGAGGTGCTTTTCTTCGACGAGCCGACGAGTGCGCTCGATCCCGAGCTCACGCGCGACGTGCTCAAAGTCATCCGCGACCTGGCTGCTGAGCGCATGACCATGGTCATCGTAACGCACGAGATGACCTTCGCCCGCGACGTGGCCGACCGCATCGTGTTCATGGACGAGGGGCGCGTCGTCGAGGAAGGCCGTGCGATGGATGTGATCAACAATCCGCAGCAGGAGCGCACGCGCGCGTTTTTGAGCCAGTACCAGCAGGGCTAGACCAGGAGGCTGCAATGGAGCTGTCGAGCTTGTTCGACCAGGGCGTTTCCAAGGTGAAGAGCACCGTGTCGTCGGTGTCGGTTGAACAGCGCCCCTTCGTGAAGGCGTTCGTGCGCATGTGCGCCGATGGTTGGGAACAGGGGTGGCACGAGCGCAACGGTGGCAACGCCTCGTATCGCCTGACGCCCGAGGAGGTGACCGCGTGCCGGCCGTACTTCTACGTTGATGAGCATCCCTGGGCGCCGATCGGCGTGCAGTCGGGCATGCTCGGCGGCGAGTTTTTCCTGGTCACGGGGACGGGGTCGTTCATGCGCAACATCCCGCTTGACCCGGTGGGCAACATCGGCATCGTGGAGATCGACCCCGCGGGCGCCTCGTATCGCGTCGTGTGGGGCCTGGGCGAGGCGGGGCGCCCCACAAGCGAGTTCGCCGCGCATTTCATGATGCACGCGGTGAAGAAAGCCCGCGGCAGCGCAGCACGCGTGCTCTACCATTGCCATCCTGCGAGCGTGATCGCGCTCGGCAACGCGGTGGCGCCGACGTCGCGCGAGACCACGCGCGCGCTATGGAAGACGATGACTGAGTGCATCATGGTGTTCCCCGAAGGCGTCGGCGCGGTCGGCGTGATGACGCCGGGAGGTCGCGAGCTCGCCTGCGCGACGGCGCATGAGATGGAGTCGCACGACGCGGTCGTCTGGGCGCATCATGGGCTCATGGTCGCGGGCGCCACGTTCGACGCGGCGTTCGGGCTTGCGCACGTCATCGTGAAGGCCGCGCAGATCTACCGCGATTCCTGCGCGATGTGCGTGGGCGGCGCCTTCCCCTTCGAGGTGGCCGACGACGAGCTGCGCCGCATTGCGGGCGAGCTGGGAGTCTCGCCCAACCCCGAGTACTTGTAGCTGAAAGGTCGCGAGCCTCGGGCCGCGTATCGCGCATGCTTAGGGCGTATGTGCGGCATGTGGCGCATTGGTGACGATTAAGCCACAAAGTGGGTCGTTTCAGGTGGTCTTCAGGATGGCGTGATAAGGTCTGCTCGACAACCCTGCAAGGGCGAAGGAGCAGATGACATGAGCGATTTCAACGAAAACGAGCAAGGCGGCAATGGGCAGCAGCCGTACGGCAACGGCCAGCAGCCCTATGGGCAGGCTTCGGGTGCGTCCCCGACCCCGCCGAATTCCTACTACCACTACCAGGGCGCGGGTCCGGGCGGCCAAGCGCACGCGAACGCTACGGGCCCTGCCGGCTTCGGCTCCCCGTATGCGCAGCCGACGGGCGGCAACGGCGCGCAGCCGCAGCCCGCGAAGCCCAAGAAAAGCCATTCGGGGGCGAAGACGTTTGGCATCGCCTTTGCGGGTGCGGCGCTTGCGTGCGTGCTCGTGATCGGCGGCGCGGGCGTCGTCAACACGGCGACGAGCGGTTCACCCTCGGGTTCGACCACGGTGCTTGGCGGCACGTCTTCCGCATCCACGAGCGGCAGCGCCGACGAGAACGCGACGCTTGCCGAAAGCGTGTCCCAAAAATGTCTTCCCTCCGTGGTGGCGATTGACGTGTACACCAACCAGCAGAGCGGCTACTATGGCTACAGCACGGGCAATTCCCTGACCGAGACGTCCCTCGGCAGCGGTGTCGTGCTTTCCTCCGACGGCTACATCATAACGAACTACCACGTGATCGAAGGGTCCGACGCCCTGAAGGTGACCATTGAGGGTAACGAGTACGACGCCGACATCGTAGGATCCGACCCAAGCTCCGACATCGCGGTCATCAAGGCGAAGGATGCGTCGGGCTTGACGCCTATGGACCTCGGCGACTCGGATAACCTCACGGTGGGCGAGTGGGTCATGTCGATCGGCAGCCCCTTCGGCCTTGAGCAATCGGTTGCGACGGGCATCGTGTCGGCGACGAACCGCTCGCAGATCATGGACAATTCCTCGAGCTCCAACCAGTACAGCCAGCAGCAGTCGAACACGACCACGGTCTACACTAACATGATCCAGACCGATGCCGCCATCAACCCCGGCAACTCCGGCGGCGCGCTCGTCGACAAGGACGGCAAGCTCATTGGCATCAACACGCTGATCACGTCCTATTCGGGCAATTACTCGGGCGTCGGGTTCGCGATTCCCGTGAATTACGCCGTGAACCTCGCCCAGCAGATCATCGAGGGCAAGACTCCGACGCATGCGCAGATGGGCGTGTCGCTTTCCACGATTAACTCGCAGACGGCGAAGCGCTACGGCCTCTCGGTCGACGAGGGCGCCTACATCGCTGCGGTGAGCAGCGGTTCGGGCGCGGAGTCCGCGGGCATCAAGGTGGGCGACATCGTGACCGCGTTCGACGGCAAGAAGGTCACCTCAGCAAGCGACCTCATGCTCGACGTGCGCTCGAAGAACCCGGGCGATACGGTCACCGTCACGATCAATCGTGACGGCCAGAGCCAAGACGTGCAGGTGACGCTGGGGTCCGACGAAAACTCCCAGGCGAGCTCTAACTCGGGCACCTCGCAGGGCAACAGCTCGAACGGCGGGTCGCTTGAGGAATTGCTGCGCCAGTACGGATTCGGCGGCGGCTCCAACTCGAGCGGCACGAGCGCAGGCACAGGCGCCAGCGCCCAGGCGGCGTAGGGCTTCAAGCACCAACGCCTAAGGTAAGCCGAGGGCGACCATATCCGCGGTTTCAGGCCGTGCGGAATGCATATCCCGCACGGCCTTTCGCGTCTTCGGAGACGAAAAAGGCGTGCAGTTACGGCTCCGAGGTTTTAGCGGGGCATCGATTCGGGTAATATTGTTCCAAATGGATAGGCCAACGCAGAAAAAGGGGTATCGATGGCGAACGAATACCAGTACAAGCGCGTGCTTCTGAAGCTTTCCGGCGAGGCGCTCGCCGGCGATTTGGGTTACGGAATCGATCCGAAGGTGGTCGACGACCTGGCCGATGAGATCGCGGAAATCGTGCACGACGGCGTGCAGCTCGCCATCGTCGTGGGCGGCGGCAACATCTTCCGCGGCGTCTCGGGAGCGACGGAGGGCATGGACCGCGCGCAGGCCGACTATATCGGCATGCTCGCCACGGTCATGAACGCGCTTGCCCTGCAGGATTCCTTCGAGCGCCACGGCGTGTTTTCCCGCGTGCAGAGCGCCATCAACATGCAGGAGGTTTCCGAGCCCTACATCAGGCGCCGCGCCATCCGCCATATGGAGAAGGGCCGCGTCGTCATTCTGGCGGCGGGCACGGGCAATCCGTACTTCACGACCGACACCACCGCGGCGCTGCGCGCATGCGAGCTCGACGTCGACTGCCTCATGAAAGCCACGAAGGTCGACGGTGTCTACGACTCCGATCCCAAGGTCAACCCAGACGCGAAGCGCTTCGATACCATCAGCTACATGGAGGTGCTGAACAAGGGCCTCCACGTGATGGACTCCACGGCGACCTCGCTTTGCATGGACAATAAGGTTCCTATGATCGTGTTCGATCTGACGGTGAAGGGAAACATTTCGCGCGCGCTTAAGGGCGAAGCGGTGGGAACCACGGTGGAGTAGTTTCGACACCGTGTGCGAGCGCAGGGGTTCGCGCACGTTTGGCCAGCGAAAACGCTGTATAAAGGGGACGAAAGGAGCTCAAAGATGAGCATCAACGACATCAAGGCGTCTGCTGAAGATCGCATGGGCAAGGCGCTCAATGCACTGCACGAGAACTTCTCATCGGTGCGCACGGGCCGCGCGAACGCGATGTCGCTCGACCGCATCAAGGTCGACTACTACGGTGTGCCCACGCCCGTGAACCAGATGGCCGGTGTGAAAACGCCCGACGCCCACATGCTCGTCATCGAGCCGTGGGACAAGTCGACGCTGCGCGCCATCGAGAAGGCCATCCTCGAAAGCGATCTGGGCGTCACGCCCTCCAACGACGGCTCGGTCATTCGCCTGCCGTTCCCGGCGCTCACCGAGGAGCGCCGTCGCGAGCTCGTCAAGCAGTGCAAGGCCTACTCCGAGGAAGCGCGCGTTGCCATCCGCAACGTCCGCCGCGAGGCGAACACTGCGGTTGAGAAGTGCATCAAGGAAGACGGCCTGCCCGAAGACGAGCAGCGCCGCGCCGAGGCGGCCATCCAGAAGCTGACCGACAAGTTCATCGCCGAGGTTGACGAATCCTTCAAGAAGAAGGAAGCGGAGGTCATGGAAGTTTAGGGTTTCGGCGGTCTTTTCGACCGCCGAAGCCGCTCGACGCTGCGCGGCTTTGTGGCGGCGCAGCTGACGCTCTAGAGATTTCTCGCATATGTTTAAGTATGCGCCGAAATCTTTTCACGCCATCCGCACTCGCTGCAAAACCGCTCGTTGGCGTTGATACGAGATGGCTTCGGCTTTTGCCTGCTGGCTTGATTTCCCCTTGGATTCGAGGTCTTTTTGAATAAACCGCTCGATTACATCTTCCCCAGTCCTCCTTCGGGGCTTGACCCCGAAGCGCTTGATGTCGCGCGCATTCCCGAGCACATCGCCGTCATCATGGACGGCAACGGGCGCTGGGCGAAAAAGCGCGCGCTCAATCGCCTGAAGGGTCACAAGGCGGGAATCGAGGCGGTGCGCGAAACCATTCGCTGCGCAAGCGACTTGGGCGTTCGCTACCTGACTATCTACTCGTTTTCCACCGAGAACTGGAAGCGGCCGCAAGAAGAGGTCGTCGGCCTTATGGGCTTGTTCGCGAAGACCATGCTCGCGGAGGTGGACGGCCTTCACGAGGAACACGTTCGCGTGAAGACAATCGGGGATCTGTCCCTTCTGCCGGACGAGACGCGCGAAGCGTTCGAGGAGGCATGGGAGAAGACTAAGGGCAACGCGGGCATGACGCTGGTCGTCGCAGTGAACTACGGTTCGCGCCAGGAAATCCTGCGTGCGGTTGACCGTTGCGTGCAGGAGGCGGCGGCGCGGGCCGGGGCAGGGCTTGCTCCGCAATCGGTTTCCGTTGAGGAATTCGAGAGGGGCCTGTACACCGCCGACATGCCCGATCCCGATTTGGTCATTCGCACAAGCGGCGAGGTTCGCCTGTCGAATTTCCTGTTGTGGCAGGTGGCCTATGCCGAGTTCGTCGTGACCGACGTGCTCTGGCCCGATTTCGACCGCTACGAGTTTTTGCGCTGTCTGCTCGAGTTTCAGGGTCGCGATCGTCGCTTCGGGGCGGTGAAATAGCGTGGCTCGCAGGGATTCCGGCACGCGCGACGCCGCAGAGGAGTGGAAGCGCTCCGCCGAGCGCAAGGCGAACCTGAAGGCGGCGAAGTCCACCGATGCGGAAAACGCCGGGCCGACACGCAAGGCGCGCATCAAGGACTTCGCATATAAAAAGACGCCGCAGAAGTTGAAGAACGCAACTGACCTGCAGGTTCGCTTTCGCACGGGCGCGATTTACGTCACCTTGTGCGTCGTGTGCATCTTGGCGAGCGACATCTCGACGCTTGTGTTCCTCTGCGCGACGGCGGGAATCTGCGCCGGCGAGTTTTACTACATGCTGCGCGCAGATGCGAAGCTTCCTAACGAGATGCTCGGCGTCATCGCCGCGGTGCTCTATCCCATAAGCGTGTATTTCCTGGGCGTCGTCGGTGCGTTGTACGTGAGCATTGCGTTTCTGCTGTCGCTCATCGTGTGGTATGTGTTCTGGCTGCGCGCGCGCATCCCCGACGTGGGCGTGAGCTTTTTCGGCGCGGCCTACACGGGGCTTCTGCTTTCGGGCATCGTGGTGGTGCGCACGGCGCTGCCTCATCCGTGGGGCGGCGTGCTCGTCATCGGCATCTTCATGAGCATCTGGGCAAACGACTCGTTCGCCTACTTGGTGGGAAGCAAGATCGGCAAACACAAGATGGCGCCGCGCGTCAGCCCGAAGAAGAGCTGGGAGGGCTTTTTCGCAGGTATTTTGGGCTCGATGGTCATTTGGGGGCTGTTCACGCTTATCCCCGGCTTGGAGCTGAGCTTGCCCGAGGCATTCGGGTTCGGTCTTGTCTGCGGGCTTATGGGCGTTTTGGGCGATTTGGCCGAAAGCCGCATCAAACGCAATTCGGGCTTCAAGGATTCCGGAACCATCATGCCTGGTCACGGCGGACTTCTCGATCGGTGTGACTCGCTGTTTCTGGTCGCCGCATCCTCGGCTATCCTCCTCGCGTTCTCTGGGGCAATTCCCTTTAACTTTTAGACGTCGCTTTTCAAGAAAGGTGCTTTCATGAGGCGTATCGTTGTTTTGGGGTCGACGGGTTCGATCGGCACGCAAACGCTGGACGTGGTGCGGCGGCATTCCGATAAGCTCGAAATCGTGGGCCTTGCTGTGAACACGCGGGCGCGTGAGATGCTTGCGCAGGCGAAGGAGCTCGGCGTCGGGCATCTTGCCGTGGGAAGCGATGCGGTCGCCGCAAGCGACGTCGCCTCCGACCTGGCAGCTTTCACGCGGACGTTCGGAGAGGACGGGTCGCTCGGGTTCGGCATGGATGCCGTGGTCGAGCTGGTTCGCCTACCCGAGGCGGACGTGGTGGTGAACGCGCTTGTGGGTGCCGCGGGTCTGCGTGCCAGCTACGAGACGCTTCGGGCGGGCAAGGTATTGGCGCTCGCGAATAAGGAGAGTCTCGTCGTCGGCGGGAATCTGATCATGCCGCTTGCGGCGCAGGTCGATGCGGCGCGCAGAGCATCGGGCGCGGCCCCTGCAGTGGGGCCGGCGGGTGCGCTCATGCCGATCGACTCGGAGCACGGCGCGATTTACCAATGCCTGCTCGGCGAAAACGAACATGAGGTCTCAAAGCTGTGGGTCACCGCGTCGGGCGGGCCGTTCCGCGGGCGCACACGAGATGATTTGCGCGACATAACGCCCGCTCAAGCGCTGAAGCATCCCACGTGGCATATGGGTGCCAAGATTTCGATTGATTCTTCCACGCTCATGAACAAGGGACTCGAGGTAATCGAGGCGCATCATTTGTTCAACATGCCCTATGGCAAGATTGAGGTGGTCGTGCAGCCGCAAAGCGCCATCCATTCCATGGTCGAGTATGCGGACGGAAGCGTGAAGGCGCATCTGGGCACCACCGATATGCGTATCCCCATCCAGTTCGCGCTTTCGTACCCCGATCGCTGGGAAGCTCCGGTGGAGCCGCTTGATTTCCGGACGCTCGGCTCGCTTGAGTTCGCCGCGCCTGACGAGGAGACGTTTCGCTGCCTGGCGCTCGCTCGACACGCGGGCTCGGTGGGCGGGACCCTTCCCTGTGTGATGAACGCGGCGAACGAGGTCGCTGTGGCGGCCTTCCTCGCCGAGAGGGGCAGCTACCTGGGAATCGCCGAATGCGTCGAGGTCGTGATGGGCGAGCACGAGTCGCAGGGCGTGCAGAAGGTCGAGAGCCTAGAGCAGCTTCAGGCGATTGACGCCTGGGCTCGCGCGAGAGCCGAGGAATGCGTTCGCTAACGCTGTGGCTTTCCTGCCCGCGAAGCGGGCGGGTTGGCTTCGCGGGCGCGACTCTCTGACGCGCACTTAATAAGGAGGCTGACGTATTTTCGCCAGCCTCCTTTTGCACTAACGCTTCCTTGCTCTTCTTTCGCGCAACGCGAGAGCCCCGATGCCGAGCGCCGCCGTTGCGACTAGAAGGGCGGGGAGGGCCTTGAGCGCGAGGCCCATGAGCTCATCACCCGTCTTCCCGAGTTTCGCCTTTCCTCCCGTTTCCGCCCCGGTGTTTACGGGGTTGTTGCCGGGGTCGTCGTTTTCGGCGACGTTCACGATGGCGTGCGCGACGCGCGCGTCCTCAAGGCTCGGCGAGGTGAGCGTTGCCCTGTTCGAGAACTTTGTCCCCGCGAGCGCCTCGTCTTCGATGCGGGCGGCGAAGGTGATCGTCGCGGTGCTGCCCTTTTGCAGCATTCCGATGAACGCGGAGAAGGCGTTGCCGTCGCTGTCGAGGGCGGCTTCGATCGGCTTGCCGTCGACTGCGACTTGAATGCTGTCGAAGTCGATGGGCGCGCCAGCTGGCATCTTTGAGTCGGTGACCAGCGCGTTTTCGACGGTGCCGCCGATTGCGGTCGCCTCAATGGTGAAGATGACCTGCTCGCCAACGGCCGCAGCTTCCTTATCGATGGTTTTCACGAGCTCGACATCGACTTTCGGCGCGGGACTGTCGATCGCGACGACGCGTGCCGTGTCGTGCGGCTTGTCGGGCAGCGTGGGCGATTCGATCGTCGCCGTGTTCTCGACGCTCGATCCCACAAGAGCTTCGTTCTCAAGCGTCGCTTCGTAGTCGATCGACGCCTTTGCGCGCGCGCTCACCTTGCCGAGTTTCAAGACGAACGACTGCGCATCCTTGCTCGCGAAGGCGGGTTCAATCCGCTTGCCGTCGATTGCCACGACGAGTGTGGCGTAGTCGATGGAGGCCCCTTCGGGCAGCCCTTCGTCCGCAATGCGAACATCCTCGAGGTCCGTCTCGCCGATTTCGGCCGAAATGGAATACGAAACGGGCTCCCCGATGCGAGCGGATTCCGCCGATGCAGTCTTCTCGATGGCGGCAGATGCCTTTTGCTCTGTTTTGGGAGCGATGACGTCTACGATCGTCTGGGCCATGCGTTCGCCGTCGAGCGAGGGCGAGGCGAGCGTCGCGTTGTTGACGATTCTGCGGCCGGCGAGGCTCTCATCGACCACCTTCGCCGTGAAGGATGTCGCCGCGACATCGCCCTTCTCAAGCGTGCCGAGCGCGATCGAGAACGTGTTGCCCTTTTGTCGCACAAGGGGGCTTTCGAGGGCTTTCCCGTTCACACTCGCCGCGAGGCTATTGAAGTCGATCTCTATTCCTTCGGGCAGACTGTTGTCGGAGATGACTGCGTCGCGGATGGCCCCATCTGTCGCATGCGCCGTCAGCGTATAGATGAACGCGTCCCCGACCTGGGCGGTCTTCGTGTTTGTCTCCTTGACGAGCGAGGCGTCCGCCTGCGGTTCGATGACTGCGACGTCGTTTGCGGCGGACGAGCCGGCGGCGTCTTTCGCTTTGGCCTGCACGCGATTCACGACGTGATCGGACGCGATGGGCAGCGTTGCCGAATACGTGACGGTGAGCGCTTCCTCATCGCGCAGGGCGACGTCCGTCTTAAGGGAAAAGCCGCAGACAGCGCCCTCGTCGTTCTTCTTCCAGACGATGTCGGGGTCGTCGATGACTTCGCCGTCCGGCCCTGTGATGACGACGGACGAGGTGTCGATTGCCGCGAGGGCGTCGTCTTCGAAGGCGTCCTCGACGGAGATGCCGTGCGCTATCGCGTCCTCGCGCGTTTGGGTGACGGCGATCGAGTAGCGGGCTTCGCTTTCCACCTCGTAACGGCTTGCGTCGGATTCTTTCGTAACCTGAAGCTTCGCCCCCTTAACTGCAACCGAATCATCGTCGGTCGTCTTCGTGTTGGGCTCGTCGGTCACGGCGAGCGCGGTGTTCTCGACGGTCGACCCCGCGAGTGCGGCATCGGCGATGGCTACGGTGTAGTCGACGAACACGGCGGTCTCGCCGTCCTCGCCGAGCGGGTTTTTCCCCTGCTCCGTCTGCTCCCCGAAGCGGTAGAACGTTCGCTCGGGCGCCTCGTTTACGATGTTGCGGTTCGTCTCGACGATGAACGTGGGTTTGTTGCGGTTGGTGTGGATGGTACAGCTATCGGTGATGTCGTTGCCCTCGGAATCCCAAACCTTGATGCTGTCTCGCTGCAATTCGACCCCTTTCGTTCGCAAAAGATCGGATATGACCAGGTTGCGCCCGAGCGTCCCCGGTGTGTTGCTCGTCACCTTCACGTGGTAGGTCACGAAATCGCCCACGGTGTAGGCATCGAGCGACGAGGTTTTCTCCACCTGTAAGACCGGCTGGTTCACCCAGATGAGCGCGCTGTCCCGCTCGGGCAGCGCATTGTCCGCGCGCACCGTGGCCGTGTTCTCAACTTCCCACCCCGCGATGGAGTCTTCGGGATAGCAGGTGTAGGTGATGGTCACGGGCGTGTGCGCGGGAAGGTGGTTGATAACGGTCGTGAAACCCGTGCCCGCGGGCTTCGTCGAGCAGGTGACGTCGCGGGAGTCGGTTTGCGCGTGGATGGAATCTTCGGCACCTACCGGATAGGCGACGCTTTCGGGGACGCCTTCGACATCGACCATCAGATCGCCCGCGTTTGTCCGCCCGACCTTGAGTCCCTCGGGCAGGCTCTCGTCGCTTATGACCAGGTTGTTCGCAATGGCGCCGTCCTTTGTGTTCTCTACGACGACCGTGTAGACGACCGCCCCCGCATCCTGGTCGGACGCCCCGACGTAGTGCTCGTAGTAATCGGCGGTTTTTTCAACGGACAGTTTCGCTGTGTTCGTCCAGACCTCGGCGGGGTCATTCGCGTCCATGCAATTGTTTGCATGAGCTGCGGCGATGTTCACTTGCTCGACGCCGTTGCCCGATTGGGTCGCGATGGCGTCGAATGTCACGTCGAGCGTATCGCCGTAGCTGAACTTGTCGAGCGAATAGCTCCAGCGGTTGCCCTCGATGCTCGGGTCGGGAAGGTTCTTGATTCCCGTCGCCTGTACCGTTTCCGGGATAAGCTGCAAACTCTCGGGGAGATTGTCGGAGAAGACGGCCTCACGGCACTGGGCATTCTTCTCGGTCTGCGTGAACGATGAGGCGAAGTGGATGACGTCCCCCACCTCGTACTCGTAGGCGTCGGCGGTTTTCTCTACCTTGAGCTTCGGCGGCACAAGGGATGTCTCGACGCTGTTGCTTAAATAGGCACCTTTATTGTTTACATGGGCGTAGGCCCTGTTTGAGACCGCGAGCGCACCGTCGGCGGGGTACTCGGTGAGCGTCGCCTTGAACACGAAGCGGTACGTCTCGCCCTGCATGCGCATGCGGTTTGCCAGGAATTCCCGCGTGAACTCGAACTTCACGGTGTTCTCAATGTTGCCCGCGTCGCCGTGGCCCTCGTAGACCACCTCTCCTGCGCCTTCGATGAGTCCGCCTTCGCCGTCGGCGAGATACCCGCTGCCGTCGACGTAGCGCATCTCGGCAGGGAGGACGTCGACGATCTCGAAGTCGGTGTACGAATAGCCGTTTCTGCAGGTCACGCCACGTTTGTGCACCGGAGCGTCAACGGTGTAGGTAACCACATCCCCAACTGAGACGCCCTCGGTCTTGTCGGCGGTCTTTCGCACCTTGAGCTTGCCGTTCTCGGTGATGTCGTCGTTAGGGTTCGGTGCGGTGAGAAACTCGTTCGTCATGGCGAAAAACGACTGCGCGGTCGAGTCGGCCCCCGTCCACGACGATACGAAGGAAAGCTCGATGGGGAGCCCTTTGCGGGAGCTTGTCGTGTCGAAATAGGCTCCCACCAGGCCAAGCTTGTAGAGCGGATCGTTCGGATCGGCGCTTATGGCCCCATCGGAGTCCTCGACGCCGCCGCAGGGGTAGTTGCGCGATGCGACGAGGTTTTGCGACTCGTCGATGAACAGAAAGTCGTTTTCCGCGACGACCTGCGCTAAGGTGATGGCGCCCCCGAAGCCGAATTTCTGCCCGACGTCGAGGTCGATGCAGGTCATGTGCCCTTTGATTTCATAGGGGTCGTTCGTTCCCGCGTAGAAGAACTCTACGTTCACCGTAAGGTCGGTCAGCCCCACGGTGTAGAAGTTCAAATTCTCGATGAGCGAGCCCGTTCGCTGGTAGGCGTTGTTCACGAACACGCCGGGCTGGAAGGTGTCGTAGGCGTCGCGTTCCCAGTATTCGTCCCACCCCGACGTCCCATCGGACATGACGGGCTCGACGTAGTTCCAGTCCGCGAGCGTGACCACGGCATCGACCTGGTCATTTTTGTAAGTCGCACCCGTGTAGCGAAGCGCGAAGCTTTCTTTTTGCGTCGTGCGGCCGATGCGCGCCGCGAACCCCGAGTCTCCCGTCTGGGCAAGCTCGTCGTAGTCCCGCGGATAGAACTGCTTGATATTCGCTTCCTTGGTGAACCCGCGCACCACATCGACTCCGGTGAAGCCGATGCCCCAGTTGAACCCTTCGGGCGTGAAGGAGTCCTCGGGGATGTATTGGATGGAGGCGCCGCCCTCGGCACGCGCGGTTTCGGGCGCGGCAAGGGCGGCCCCCGGAATGAGCCCGACGGCGAGGGCGAATGCCAGAAAGACACGCCATGCCCTGCGCCGTACGTCTGGGGAAGTGGGTTTGAGCGTGCTAGCCATGGGGGCCTCCTCGCACGCCTGTTTCGAAGAATAGCCTGTTCATGATGCTCCTTTCTCACGGATTGCGCTTAATGCGCCCGGGGTTTTTAAGGGTAGCGTCGCATTCTTGCGACAAGAACGCGCAGGGCTTGCCGTTTCCCCGCTTGCTATCTGCGGGACGCTCGCTCGGATTCCCCATGGAGGGAACCTCGCGCAGGCGAAAACTGCCTGAGCAGTCGCATTTTTCAGACATGAACTCGGTGGGAAATCGCGAAAACCTTGCAGGGTTCCGGCGAAAACCTTGCAGAAACTCGGCAATCGCGCCGGCGTCCTGCCCACGACGCGCCGATGCGGATCGCGCGCCCACGTAGCGCGCTCACGCTCGTGGGCCCTTCGCCCGACATTCCTCCGGCAATCCCCGCCCGCGCGGGCAACGGTTCGGCAACAAGATGGCTCCCGCTTGTAGGTTTTTCGCGCTGAGGGCGTAAGGCGTGCGGGCTTTTCTATAATGGACGGGCAGCGTTTGCTGCCGATGATTCGCCTCGCGTTCGCTTCGGACTCAAGGCGCGTTTTCTTTCGTCCCTACGCCTTCCAAGGAGTCGCCTGCATGGATGTCGTCCTCATGATTCTCTACGTGTCGATTTTGCTCGGCTTCCTCGTGCTCATCCACGAAGGAGGGCATTATCTGGCCTCTCGCGCTTTCGGCGTGCGCGTGACGGAGTTCATGATCGGGTTTCCAGGCCCCGGTATCGGCTTCACTAAGTGGGGCACGAAGTTTGGCGTGACCTGTGTCCCCTTAGGCGGTTACGCAAAAGTGTGCGGCATGGAGCCGGGCGAGATGAGCCCTCATCTCGAAGCGGTGCTTGCGGCAGCGTATCGCCGTGGCACGGCAAACATGGAAGACATCGCGCAGGATTGCGGCATTTCCGACGACGACGCCCTCGCTGCGCTCGATGAGCTGGTGGAGTGGGGAAGCCTTCAGGCGCCTACGAAAAAGGACAAGTTCAACACCTACCGCGCGCCCGCGACGCACCCCACCAAAAAGCAGATCAAGCAGGCTGAAGAAGCGGGCGAGCCGGCGCCGCTCTCCTACGAGCTGGGGCAACCGCGCCTGATCGACGACGCGCATGCGCTGTTCGAAAGCGAATACAAGCAGCAGTACCGAAGCCTTCCCTTCTGGAAGCGCACGGTGATCCTCCTCGCGGGAATCGCCGTGAACCTTCTGTTCGCCGTGCTCGTCTTCGTGGTGGTGTACTCCATCGTGGGCGTCGACGTGACGAACGGGCAAACGGGCGAGGTGTCGCATATCACCGTGTCGCCCCTGCGCTCGATCGAAATCGGGATTGGTTACATCGGCGCGGTGGTGCAGATGGTAGCGGGCCTGTTCAACCCGCAGACGGCGAGCACTGTCGTGTCGAACTCGACCTCGGTGGTCGGTATCGCCGTCATGTCGAAAACCTACGCCGATGCAGGTCTCCTCGAATTCGTGTTCTTCATGGCGATGCTGTCGGTGTCGCTCGGCATCATGAACCTGCTGCCGATTCCCCCGCTCGACGGCGGCCGTTTCGTCATCGAGATCTTCCAAAAGCTCACGCGCAAAAACATCTCGATGCGCGCGCTGAGCTACCTAAGCGCCGCGGGAATGATCCTTTTCCTCGGATTTTTCTGCATCATGGTCAACCAGGACGTGCAGCGCTTCATCTTCGGTAACTGGGGCTAGTCCGCGCGCCGCTCGCCAAAATGGTCGTGCTTGCGCCGCGGGGCACCTTGCTTTGTTGTTAGGCTTTCGCTCAGGAAAAGAAACGAGCGAAAGGATCGCGGAGTGCTCAACGAAGCCCCCATAGGCGTCATCTTCGATTGCGACGGCACGCTGCTCGACAGCATGGGCGTGTGGCGCGAGATGGAAAGCGAGTTCGCCCGCCGTGCGGGTGGAGAGCTCTCGCCTGCCGATAAGGAGCTTCTGACCACGCTCACCACGCCCGAGGCGGGAAGGTTCTTCCACGAGAAGTTCGGGCTGGGCGCATCGCCCCAGGACGTCGCGCGGATGGTGGGCGAGTACATGATGGAGTTCTACTCGACCCGCGCGAAGGCCCGCCCGGGCGCGCTTGCGTTCGTCCGCGCCCTGTTCGAGCGGGGGGTGCGGTTGTCCGTGGCGTCCTCGTCGCCTATGCCCTATCTGCTCGCGGGGCTTTCGCACACGGATTTCCTGCCCTTGTTTGATGCGGTTGTTTCCGTCGATGACGTGGGGAAACCGAAGCGCGAGCCCGCGGTGTACGACCGCGCTCGCCACCTTATGGGCACCGATCTTTCCCTGACGTGGGGCGTGGAGGACGCGCTCTACGCGATCGGGACGCTCAAGCGCGCGGGGTACCATGCACTGGCGGTCTATGACTGCGATATGTCAGGAACCTACGAGGCGCTCGCTTTTGCGGCGGAGCGCGTCGTGCGCGACTTCCGCGAGCTCGACCCCGACGGGTTCGTCGAAATCGCCCGAATGGTTACCCGCTCATAGTCGAAGCGGCGCCATTGTCCCGTATAATAGATAACGCTATTGGCTGAATCGGACGGCATTTGAAAAAGGAGCATCATGGCGCACGGGGAAAAGAAGGCGGACGGCAACGCGCAGGCTAGCGCTGACGGCATCTCGTGTGCGGCGAAGCCGAAGATGCCCCTGCCGCTGAAAATCTTCGGCGTGCTGTGCATCGTGGGCGGCGTCGCCTCCGTCCCGAGCGGTGTGCTCGCGGTGCTCGTCATCGTGCAGTTTTTGCGCTCGGGCGGCCTTGCCGAGGAGGCGCTCACGCCCTTTGCCGTGACGGCGGTTCTCGTTCTTGTCCAAGCGGCGATGCTGGTGCTGTTCATCCTGCTGGGCGTGCGACTTCTCCGCAATAAGCGCCGCTATGCCGCACTCACTGCCGAGCTGCTCATGGCACTCGAAGCGGTTGCGTTCATCTGCAACATCATGCTCAACGGCACCGACGCCCACATCGCGCCGACGCTCGTGCTGCTCGTGTTTTTGTTCTTCGTGTCGGGCTACGTCGATCCTTCGCTTTCCGAGGAGCGCGAGTTACAGCGCAAGCTGCGCGACATGGAAACGCGCGACCAGGTCGAGAAGGGCACGCTCGGGCTCGACTCCACGGGGCGCGGCTATATCGCGCTGAACTTCTTCAACGTGTTCTGGATCTTCGTGGTATGCAGTGTGTTGGGCCTGATCATCGAGGTGGTGTACCACTTCGTCATCGTCGTGCCGGGCGAATACCAGGACCGCGCGGGCATGCTGTTCGGACCGTTCTCGCCGATCTACGGCGTCGGCGCGGTGCTCATGACCATCGCCCTCAACCGCTTCCACGACAAGCCCCTGCCCGTGATCTTTCTGGTGAGCGCCGTGATCGGCGGGGCGTTCGAGTTTTTCGTGAGCTGGTTCATGGAGACTGCTTTTGGTGCTGTGGCCTGGGATTACACGGGAACGTTCCTCTCGATCGACGGGCGCACGAACGGCATGTTCATGGCGATGTGGGGCATGCTCGGCGTGCTGTGGATCAAAGCGCTCCTGCCAAGGATGCTCGACATCGTGAATCTGATTCCCTGGAAGCTGCGCTACACCGTGACCGCGATCGCCGCGGCGCTCATGATCGCAAACGCCATCATGACGCTGCAATCGCTCGACTGCTGGTACGAGCGGCTGTCAGGGCATGACCCCGAAACGCCCATTGAAGAGTTCTACGCCACCTACTTCGACAACGACTTCATGGCGAACCGCTTCGAGAGCATGACCATCAACCCCGACAGTGCCACGCGCGCCCAGGGTGGGCCGTCGGCGGAGGGCTCACTCTAACCGAAGGGCCGCTTGCGAAGCCCGCTCGCGTATCACCGCGCGTCAATGCGAAAAACGCCGCTTGGGCACTTGCGTGTCGCAGCGGCGTTTTAAGTTGCATCCTAAGCTATTGCGATAACCCGCACCCGAGATTGATCATGCCCAAGGGTCGCGCTCGAACAGGGGATTTGCCTCTCGACGGTCGGAATAGGGGTCGTAGCCGTCATCGTCTTCGTTCTCGGCGCGAATGCAGGGGTCGCGATGCGCGGGGGCGTGCTTGCGGGCCGCCTCGGCGAGAAGCTCCTCGGCGGTCTTGCGCGGCTTGCCCTGCCTGCTCCCAGGCGCGCTATTCTCCATCCGATGCCTCCTCGTGCCCGATCGAGTCAATCGCGTACGGCGTCGTCTGGTACACGTAGTAGTTCAGCCAGTTGGTGTAGAGCAGCTGCGCATGCGCGCGCCAGGTCGATTCCGCGGGGCGCGAGGGGTCGTCGTCGGGGTAGTAGTGCTTCGGCAGCGGCGCGTTCGGGTGGGTCTTCGAATCTCGCTCGTATTCCGCGTTGAGTGTTTCGCGGTCGTACTCGGGGTGGCCGAACACGAAGAAATTGCGGCTGTCGATGCTCTTCGCCATGTAGACGCCCGCCTCGTCGGAAATCGCGATGATTTCCAAGTCGGGGTTCGCCTCGATATCCTCGGCGCGCACGTTGGTGTAGCGCGAGTGCGGCGCGCGGAAGTGGTCGTCGAAGCCGCGCACCCAGGGGGAAGACGGCTTCACGACGCGATGGTTGAACACGCCGGTCGTTTTCTCGTCGAGCTCGTATTTCTCCACGCCGTAGCGGTAGTAGACGCCCGCCTGCGCGCCCCAACAGATGTGCAGGGTGGAATGCACGTTCGTCTTCGACCAGTCCATGATGCGCGTGAGCTCGTCCCAATAGTCCACGTCGTGGAAGTCGAGCAGTTCAACCGGCGCGCCCGTGATGATGAGCCCGTCGAAATGCTCGTCTTTCACGTCGTCGAAGGAGACGTAGAAAGTTTCCAGGTGCTCCTCGGAGACGTTTTTTGCCACGTGGCTTTTCGTGCGGAGAAGCTCCACCTCGATCTGCAGCGGGGTGTTGGAAAGCTTGCGCAGGATTTGCGTTTCGGTGGTGATCTTGGTGGGCATGAGGTTCAGCAGCAGCACGCGCAGGGGGCGAATGTCCTGGTGCAGCGCGCGGTGCTCGGTCATGACGAAGATGTTCTCTTTTTCAAGCTGCGCGGTTGCCGGCAGAGAGTCGGGAATCTTGATTGGCATGGCGCATCCTTTCGCTTGGGTGATTCTGTCGTTATCCTAGCAAAGAACACGTGCACCACGTTATATGAAGCATCGATAATGCATTATCTTCGAAACAGGGAAAGCGGGCGCGCCGCTTGCGGTGCGAGCGCAGCCGATTTTCGAAGACTTTCTGCAGATGGCCACGAATAAGGCGATTCCATCTTGACTTCCCTCATCAAAGCCAGCTAGACTGCAAAAGTTCGCTTTCAAAAGCCCCGTGAAAGCAGTAAAGGCAGAAGCGTCGTGCCAACGGAGTCCAGGCCTGAGGTATGCGCGTCGGCGTAGGAAACCGGCATCTGACTGACCTGCACTTTTGAAAACAAACACTGCTTGCGGTAACGCGCAAGCGCCCCTTGGAAGGGCCTTCGGGCTCGTCTAAGGAACAGAGTATCTATTGGAGGAAGCAAGTGAAGACGTATCATGCGAAGCCCGGCGAAGTCGAGCGCGAATGGCTTCTGATCGACGCAACCGATCAGGTTCTCGGCCGCGTGGCCACTAAGGCCGCACAGATTCTCAAGGGCAAGCACAAGCCGCAGTACACCCCGCATGTTGATACGGGTGACTTCGTGATTATCATCAACGCGGACAAGATTCGCGTTACCGGCACGAAGGCTGCAGCGAAAGAGTATTACCGCCACAGCGGTTTCCCCGGTGGTCTCAAGTCCGAAACCTTCACCGAAGCCATGGAGAAGCATCCTGAGCGCGTCATCGAGCATGCTGTCAAGGGCATGCTGCCGAAGAACACGCTGGGTCGCGCCCAGGGCATGAAGTTGAAGGTGTACGCTGGCCCTGAGCATCCTCATATGGCTCAGAAGCCCCGCGAGATCAAGATGGAGGGTTAATCATGGCAGGTGAAGCTCTGTATTACGGCACTGGCCGTCGTAAGAACGCCGTTGCTCGCGTGCGCCTCGTCCCGGGTACGGGCAAGGTGACCATCAACGGTCGCGAGGGTGCTGAGTACTTCGGTCGCGAAGCTCTTCTGAACTACGCGAAGACCCCGTTCAAGGTGACCGATACCATGGGTCACTTCGATGTGATCGCCCGCATCAACGGCGGTGGCATCTCGGGTCAGGCCGGCGCTCTGCGCCACGGCATCTCCCGCGCCCTGCTTGACGCCGGCGACTATCGCGCCGAGCTTAAGAAGGCCGGCTACCTCACCCGCGACTCCCGCGTGGTTGAGCGTAAGAAGTACGGCCTGAAGAAGGCTCGTAAGCGTCCGCAGTTCTCGAAGCGCTAGTTTCTTCTGGAACATATACGGTTGCAAACCCCGTTGTCTCTTCTGAGACGGCGGGGTTTCTTTTTTTGCTTGGGTTGGCGATGCCTGGGAGCATTCGGAATGAGACTGCGATAGTCTCAAATCATGAATAGTGTTACTTGTCAAGTGTCATTTTGTAAATAAGTTCGGGAGCGGCTAAAAAACTTAGACAAACGGTGAAAATCTAACTAAAAATAGTTGCATCATGCTAGTAGAGAAGGTATTCTGGACGTGCTTATTTAGGGGAAGGGATTGCGGCAAATAGGGGTGCTGCGATTCCTCGTGCGAAAGGGGAACAAGATGGATGCAGCGATTGAAAAGATCATGGAAGCCCGCAACTACGATGGCGTTGCCGCTAAAGATGCCCAGGCAGTACAGCAGGCGACGATGCCGAAGAGCGCCGAGCACGAAAAGGCTCGCGCGGGTTTGTTCCCGGCGTTGGCCGGCGCTAGCAAGTAGCGTATTTGCACGAAACGAAAGGCCGGTTCGGCAGTGGGGACTGCCGAACCGGCCTTTTCAATTTGGCGGCGCTTTCGCTTGCACGGGAAACTCGGGTGCGTGCGAGTTCGTCCCCTTTCTATTCAGACCACTTGGAAAGCGGCCGCGCGGGCACTTCCCATTCTTGGCGAGTGAGTTCTTTTCGCAGCCGGGCGACATCGCGGCGAAGATAATCGGGATCGGTGGAGAGGTCGCGCCCGCGAGGGTTTGTGCCCGCATCGGCCCAGACGACGTTGCCGCAGCCGGTGCCGAAGGGGATGGATTCCCCCGCTGCAAGTCGCATGGTGCAGGCAAGATGCGCGGCCTGCCTGCGGGTATAGGGGACTTTCTGAGCCATTGCGGTTCCGGGCACGGCGGTGAGCGCACCCACGCCCGAACAGTAAGGTTTCTGAGAAATCACTTCCAGCATGCGATCGGCGATTTCTTCGTGAGGGACGCCGCGATACACCGGTTCGACTGCGGACATGAGCGCAAGCCCCGCCTCCCGCACGGCCGCGATGGTGGCGAGCCGCGTTTCGGGGGCGATGCCGGTGATTACCCCCTCGCCGAGCCGATGGGCGTGGTAGAAGGCCTGAACTCCGGAATCTTTCAGTTGTTTCGCCTGGTCAATCGTAATGTCGCCGATGTTTGCCATGAGCGGCATGTCGGCGCCGACGGCGTCGCGGACTGCCGCCACCACGCGTAGGAAATGTTCGAAGTCGTATGCGGCGGTCGCCATGAGCGAGATCATATGGACGCCCGCCTCGTCGAAGACGCGCGCGTAGCGGACGATTTCAGCATCGGGTACCTCGGCGCGTCCCGTTGCATTGGTGTTGCGTGCGGAGAGGGAACAGAAAGCGCAATTCTCGGGACACGGCGTGGCGTCGAGGCCGATTTGCGCGTAGATTTGCCCCTTGCCGCCCGACGCGCGGCGGCCGAGCACGTCGGCTCCCCAACGCACGTAAGCCGCCTCGGCACTTCCCGCATCGAGTTCCATGAGGAGGAGTATCTCTTCTCGAGACGGCGCGTGCCCGCAGACGGCCTGGTCGACGATTGCCTCGATTCGCGTATCGAGCATTATCACTCCTGGTCGGGGACGTGCCCGCGGATGATGGCGCTCCCGCAGACCGAGTCGACCTCAAAGCGCAGCGCCGTTTCGAGCGCCTCGGTGCGCTCCTTGCGCTCGGCCTTCTCTCGCAGAACCTTCTCGGTGTAGACGGTTTTAGGCTCGATGTCGCATCGCGAGAACCCGCATGCTGCCATCATCTCGCGGTAGCGACCGCACGGCGTGATGCCTCGCCTGCAGCCGGTGATGTGCGCAAGGGCCTCTTCGGCGCCTTCGGGAATGTTGGAGAATGCGACGATGTCGGAGACGACGAGGCGTCCGTTGGGGGCGAGCACGCGCTTTGCCTCGGCAAACACGGCCTGTTTGTTCTCGCACAGGTTGATGACGCAGTTCGAGAGAACCACGTCGACTGCATTGTCGGGCAGGGGGATATCGTCGATCGAGCCTTCGATGAACTCGACGTTGCCGATGCCCGCCTCCTCTGCGTTCCTGCGTGCGAGCGCCACCATGTCGGGCGTCATGTCAAGCCCGAACACGTATCCTTCGGAACCTACGAGACGTGCGGCGATGAGCGCGTCGATGCCGCCGCCGCTTCCCAAATCGAGAACGCGCTCGCCGGGCTGCAGGTTCGCTTTCGCCACGGGGTCGCCGCATCCGCGGCTCGCGGCGAGCGCGCCTTCGGGAAGGCCCGCGAGCACTTCGCTTGCGTAGAGGGAAAACGCCTCGCCCGCACGCGCAGGGTCGGACTCACAGCATTCGCACGTTGCCGCCGACCCGCTTACCGCCTCGGATCCGCTTGCAGCTCCGGCCCTGCTCGCCATGCCAGCCCCGCTTGCGACCTTGGTTTTGCTCGCCGCCCCGGCTCTGCTTGCCACCTGCGCGGCCTGGCGTGCGACTTCCCCGTAGTGCTCGGCAATCTCTGCAGTCTTCGCTTTCGCGGCGACATCGACGATATCGTTAAGTGACTTATTATCCCTCATCGGTGCATCCTTCTGCACATCTCCACCGCCACGGCGAGCGCTTCGATATCCTCGCAGGTGGTGTGCACGGCGAAGCTTACGCGACCCGTGCCGCCGACGCCGATGCTCGCGGCGATGGGCAGGGCGCAGTGGCCGCCCGCGCGCACCGCCACGCCAAGCGCTCCGCATTCGGTGCCGATCTGCGCTGGCGTGACGTTGGGGAGCGAGAACGTGACGATTCCGCCCGCACCGTCGGCTTTGGTGTGGTCGCCCCAGATGGTGATGCCTTCGATGCCGTGAAGCGCGAAGACGGCGAAGTCGGTCATGGCCTCGGCGTGCGCGAGCACGTTGCCCATCCCGAGGCGATTAAGGTACTCGACGGCACCCGCCCATCCGATCGCCTGCGAGATGGGCGGCGTGCCCACCTCGTACTGCACGGCGCCTTCGCGCAGGTAATACGAGTCGGTGGAGACGTGGGAGATGGCGCCGCCGCCGGATGCGACGGGGTCCATTTCCTTGAACGCGTCGGCGGAGATGTAGAGCCCGCCGATTCCTGAGGGTCCATACATCTTGTGGGCGGAAAACGCGGCGAAGTCGCATCCGATTTCCTTCACGTCGAAGGGGACATGCGGAAGCGACTGGGCGGCGTCGAGCATGAAGCGGGCGTCGACCGCATGTGCCTGTTTCGCCATTTCGCGAACGGGGTTCACGATGCCGAAGGTGTTGGAAACGTGCGCGACGCACACGAGCTTCGGCCGCTTCTCGAGCAGCTTCGCGTAGGCGTCAAGGTCGATCCTGCCGTCGGGCAGAAGCGGCACGTATTCCAGGTTCGCGCCAGTGCGGCGGGCGAGCATCAGCCAGGGCAGCTGGTTGGAGTGGTGCTCCGAAAGCGCCACGACGATCGTGTCGCCCTCGCTCACGTTGAACGTGCCCCACGATTGCGCCACGAGGTTGCACGAGGCGGACGAGTTCATGGTGTAGACGGTTTGCCTGCGGTCGGCTCCGATGAAGTCTTCGAGCGCCTTGCGCGCCTCGTTGAAGTGCTTCGTTGCGTTTGCGGAAAGCTCGTAGCCGCCTCGGTAGATATTGGCGTTCTCGTGCTCGTTGAAGCTTGCTTCCGCCTGAAGCGCGCGGAAGCAGCGCTGCGTCGTGGCGGCGGAGTCCAAGTAGGCGAGTGTGTTCTTCTGCTTGCGGTCGTTGAGCAGCGGGAAGTCCTCACGGTTGCGCCATGCCCAGAAGTCTGCCCAGGTGAGCTTGGCTTGCTCGTCGTGGGAAAGCTGCGCGCGCCAGGCGTCCATGCGGGACGCGACGTCGCGCGCGATCTCGATGAGCTCCTCGTCGGCGGCGGAGCGCTTGGCGCCTCGTTTTCGGGATGTATCTGAGCTTTCGGGGGCCTTCACAAAGCGGGTTCCGCACGAGCTGAAAGTGCCAGTGGCACTTTCGTGCGAGTAGGACTGTTTGAGCGACTGAAGGTTCCCGAAAGCTCCCTTGGCCCGCAGGTCAATATCGCCCATCTCTTTTCGCGCAATCTGCACCGCCTCGCGCGCGGAAAGCGTGCGGCCCTTCTCGAACGCAGTCAGCTTTTCGGGCACGATGGCGTTCGGTGCGAGTTTTTCCTCCCCGAAGACGACGTCTTTGAGGTTGATGCGCGGCAACGGGCGATCGACGCCGTTCGGGCCGGGGTCGCACAGCCCGCTCGCATCGAGCCCCTCTAAGAAGCTGCGCGAAATGAGCATCGGCGTGAGGCGGTACCACTGAATCCATGATGCTACGACGTCGCGAGTGGGGTTATTGCGGAAAATGCTGCAGATTTCAAAGAGATGACCTGCAGTGATGCGAACTTGATCGCAGGAAAGCAGCATGACGGAGTCGGCGTCGGGATTGTCTTCGAGCGCGAGTGCCGCGTAATCGAGCACGCCTTTGGGGACGTCGTACAAGGTGAACCCGCACGCATCGACGGTTGCCCGGTAGGCTTTATCGGCGTCGAAGGGGATGAAGTCGATTTGCCCAACTTCCTGGCAGGCCTCATTGCCGCCGCCATCCGCGGCTGCGATGTCGTTCGAAACCGCAGCTTCAAGTGCTCCGCGCTCCTCGGGCGTTCCTCCCGCGAGCACATATACGCACGCGAACCTTGCCTCGAGCGCGCGCATCGCAGCGATTGACGTCGTCGTCGTGCCCTCGAATCGCTGCAAGGGGCGGGGCGTCTTCTCCTCGCCGTCTTTTGGATTCCCGCATACGACGGGTTTTTTGTCTTCGTTCTCGAAGGCGACTTTGAGGGGCGTTGTCCCGAAATCGGTTGCGAGCACGAGGGCGATGGTTTTCCCGCATGTGCGTGCGAGCTCGGCTTCACTGGGGGTGGGATGGCTCACAGGCCCTCGCATGGGCTGGTGTTCGGATCGATTGTTCGCTCGTTTCATTGACTCGTCCTCCGATTAGGGTAACGATACATTGTGCTAAGTATAGGACATTGTCTAGTAATATGTGTCGCGCATGTACGTGTGATACGAGGGCGAATGGCGCGAGTGGGACGAGTGCGAACGATGCAAGCGGTGCCTCGTGGACGCGCAAATTATTTTTGGTTGAAAGCGGCGCTCTGCGGGACAAGTCGGTTTTTGTGCCCTAGTTGATCGAAGTCGAAATCCTCCTTCTTCCTCCAGGCTCGCCATCATATAGTGGTTCTAGTCTTATAATGGACGAATTGCAGTAGTGCTTCTATCGATCGGAGAGGGTCATGGATCAGAAAATCACCGGGATCATCGCTCGCGCCCAGGAGGGGAAGGCGCCGACGTACGAGGAAGTCATGGAGCTGCTCGCGCTCGACGAGGCCTCGCCTGAGGCGACGGCGGTGCGCGGGGCGGCCAACGACCTCGTGCGCGCGAAGACGGGCAACGCCGCCGTGCTGCTCGGACAGATCGGCGTCGACGTGTACCCGTGCGAGGCGGACTGCCAATTCTGCAGCTTCGGCAAGAGCCACACCTGCTTCACCGAGCACGTGACCATGCCCATCGACGAGGTCGTCAAGCGCGCGAAGGAGTTCACCAAAGGCGGCGATTTGTACGGTCTGTGGCTCATGTGCATGAACAGCTACGATGAGGATTATTTCTTGGAGGTCGTGAAGGCCGTTCGTGCTGCCATCCCGCCCCAAACGATGCTGTTCTCCAATATCGGCGATACCGACGTCGAGTATTTCGAGAAGCTTAAAGCTGCTGGTCTCGACGGCGCGTACCACGTGAAGCGCATCGGCGAAGGAGAGCTCACCAAAATCGCTCCTGAGCGCCGCGAAGCGACCATTGCCGCAGCTCACGAGGCTGGTCTGCAAGTTCAGGATTGCTGTGAGCCCATCGGCGCCGAGACGCCCAACGAGGCGATTGCCACGCGCCTGTTCGAAATCAAGCAGCGCGACGACGACTACGGTGTCTACAACGGTTCGGGCGTCATGAAACGCAACTCGGTGCCCGGCACGCGTTATGAGGGCCTGCAAAACGAGATTACCGATATGCGCCTTGCGCTCATCGGGGCGATCCAAGTGTTTGTGATGGTCGAGCAGTCGAAGATGCCCTGGTTTGCCATCCATGAGCCCAACTCCGTGAGCTTGCTTTCCGGCGGCAACAGCATTTGCGCGGAAACGGGCTTCAACCCGCGCGACACGGCCGAGGACACCGCCGGCAACCACGGACTCGATGTACCCGCCGTGCGCCAGATGTTCTATCAGGCGGGATTCAAGACCCTCGTGTGCGGCGACGGAACCCGCATCGAGCTCACGCCCGAGTATATGGAAGCGAAACTCGCCGAGTAGAAACGGAAAGCCTTTCCGCATGAGGGCGCCGTCGAGGAATCGCCCTTGCGGGAGGGCTTGAAAGAGAGAGGACGGCAACGCAATGAAACGAGAGATCACCGGGATCATCGCTCGCGCCCAGGAGGGGAAGGCGCCGACGTACGAGGAAGTCATGGAGCTGCTCGCGCTCGACGAGGCCTCGCCTGAGGCGACGGCGGTGCGCGGGGCGGCCAACGACCTCGTGCGCGCGAAGACGGGCAACGCCGCCGTGCTGCTCGGACAGATCGGCGTCGACGTGTACCCGTGCGAGGCGGACTGCCAATTCTGCAGCTTCGGCAAGAGCCACACCTGCTTCACCGAGCACGTGACCATGCCCATCGACGAGGTCGTCAAGCGCGCGAAGGACTTCACCAAAGGCGGCGATTTGTACGCGCTCTATTTGATGACCATGCACTCGTTCGATAAGCAGTACTTCCTCGATTGCGTGCGCGCCGTGCGCGCTGCCATCCCCGCGAGCACGCGGCTGGTCTCGAATATCGGCGACACCGACAGGGAATACTTCGAGCAGTTGAAGGCGGCAGGCCTAAATGCCATCTACCATGTGAAACGCTTAGGTGAAGGCGAGCTCACGAAAATTTCGCCCGACCGTCGCGAGGCAACCATTCGCGCAGCTCACGAAGCGGGTCTTTCCATCCAGGACTGCTGTGAGCCCATCGGCGCCGAAACGCCCAACGAGGCGATCGCCACGCGCCTGTTCGAAATCCAGGCTCGCGGGCGCGAGATGGGGCTGCACGATTGCGCGGGCGTCATGAAGCGCAACTCGGTGCCCGGCACGCGCTACGAGGGCCTCGCCAATGAGATTACCGACATGCGTCTCGCGCTCATCGGGGCGATCGAGACGTTCGTCATGGTCGATCAGGACGACTTCCCCTGGATGGCCGTGCACGAGCCCAACACGGTGAGCCTTATGAGCGGCGCGAACACCATCTGGGCGGAAACGGGCTTCAACCCGCGCGACACCGCCGAGGACACCTCCGCTGGGCGTGGGCTCGACGTGCCTGCCGTGCGTCAGATGTTCTACCAGGCGGGATTCCGCATGCTCGTGCGCGGCGACGGCTCGCGCGTTGATTTGACGCCTGAATACATGGAGGCGAAGCTTTCCGAGTAGGGAATGTGGGCACGGACGTGTGAAGCTCGTGCGAGGCCCGCGCAAAGACTGGCGTCTAGAAATATCGGGCGGGCGCGTGTCCGCCCGACGGCTATTCACTGAGAGAGGGATGAATGGACAAAAAAATCGAAGAGATCATCTCCCGCGCGTGGGAAGGTAAGGCACCTACCTACGAAGAGGTTGTGGAAATGCTGGAGTGTGACGAGGCGAGCCCGGAGGCAACGGCTATCCGCGGCGCGGCCGATGGCATCCAGCGCGAGAAGACGGGCAATGCGGCGACTATCTGGGGGCAGATTGGAATCGAAGTCTACCCGTGCGAGGCGGACTGCCAGTTCTGCAGCTTCGGCAAGAGCCACACCTGCTTTACCGACCACGTCGTTATGCCTGTTGACGAGGTTGTTCGCCGTGCGGTCGAGTTCGCGAAGGGGGGTGACTTGTACGGGCTTTACCTTATGACGATGAACACGTTCGACGAGGATCACTACCTCGAGTGCGTGAAGGCCGTGCGCGCAGCCATTCCCGCTGACGTGCGCCTTATTTCCAATATCGGCGACACGACGGAAAAATTCTTTAGGAAGCTCAAGGATGCGGGCGTGTCCGCCGTCTATCATGTCAAGCGCCTGGGCGAGGGTTGCCTCACCAAGATCACGCCCGAACGCCGCGAGCAGACCATCCACGCTGCGCATGCTGCCGGCCTTAAGGTGGAGGAATGCTGCGAGCCGGTCGGTGCGGAGACGCCGGTCGAGGACATTGCGACGCGGTTGATGGAAATTCGCCAGCGCGATGAGGACTTCGGCGGACTCGACACCACGGGCGTCATGAAACGCACGAGTGTTCCCGGCACGCGCTACGAGGGGCTGGAAAACGAGATCACCAACCTGCGCATGGCTCAGATGAACGCAATCGAGACGCTGCTCATGTGCGATCGTCCGCATGCTATTCACATGGGCCATCACGAGGCTAACCTAATCAGCCTTGTCAGCGGGTCGAACTGCGTTACCGCAGAGACGGGTTTCAACCCGCGCGACACTGCCGAGGACACCTCCGCCGCCCGCGGCCTGGACGTTCCCGCGGTGCGCGAGCTTTACTACCAGGCGGGATTTCGTCGTCTGATGAAGGGCGACGGCAGCTATGTCGATTTGACCCCTGAATATATGGAAGCGAAGCTTTCCGAGTAAGAGATGCGATGCGCGGGGGCGCAGGGTGCGACGCGCGGGGCGCGAAAGGGGAAGGTTGGCGGCGGAGGTCGTCCCAGATGGGAGGCACCCGCCGTTTTTACGCTTCGAGTTGCGCCAGACGCTCGGTAAGGCGCTCGGCGCGTGCGTCGAGCATGAGCGTCTCGCTGCGGTCGTAGTAGGCGTCGCAGCCGTGCTCCGCGATGAAGGCGGAAAGCGTCTTGTTCATGGTCATCTCGTTGAGCGCCATCGTCATCTCGTTGCCTTCACCCCAGGCTGCGTCCATGAAGTCGAGGGCGGAGGCAAGCTCGGCCTCGATTATCACCCCTTGCCGCTTGTGCTCGCCGAGTCTCTCGTTGAAGCTCGCGGCAATATCCCTCAGGCTCGCGCCGCCGCCCCCGAGCTTCGCCGCCCATGCCCGCAAGTTCTCGATGACGCCGTGCTCGACGCTGCGGGCGAGCACGGCGTTTCGGTAGCGCGCGGCGTCCGCCTCGAGCCGAGCTGCGCGCTCGCTGGCTTCCTGGGAAAGTGCGGTCGCGGTGTCGGATTCCCCTTTGGCGCGAACGAGTGCCGCTCGAAGCTCTGCAAGCTCGCGCTCCTGCTCGACGTCGCTTTCCGCATGGGCGGCGAGCGCGTCGATCAAAAGGCCGGCCAAGGCGGCTCGCTCGTCGAACCCGGCGTGCGCCGCCTTCTCGCGCAAAGGCTCGTCGGCGTTCCCGCCAAGGATGTCCTCGATGCGGTAGTCGGCGCTGTAACTGCTGAAAAGGCGCAGATAGACGCAGAAATCGGCGGCAATCGACGCCGTCTGCAAGTATTGGCCCACCAGCTCGTCGTCGATTTCCAGGCCGTTTTTCTCGTACAGGCGCATCATGTTCGAGAGGTCCATCCAGGCGCGCGCGGTGACGAACTCGCGGCTTCGCCCCTTGGCCTCCATGTGATAGAAACAGTCGGGGCGCATATCAAGGAAGCTAACGACTGCCGGATGAGCCCCGCACGCCACAGCGTACTCGCGCCATGCTGCAAGGTCGGGCTCCACCTCGATGCGCTTCACGCGGTCCATCGTCACGACGTCGAATTGGCGCGCGCTCTTGTTGTATTCGAGCGGGTTGCCGGCGCTGACGACCACCCAACCGTCGGGGACGCGGTGGTTGCCGAGCATCTTGCTCTGCAGGAACCGAAGCATCATAGGCATGAGCGTCTCGCTTACGCAGTTAATCTCGTCGAGGAATAGGATGCCCTCCTTGCGTCCCGTCTTCTCGATGCTCTCGTAGATGCTTGCGATGATCTCGCTCATCGTGTATTCCGAGATGTCGACGTTGCGCTCGCCGTAGCGGCGTTTCGTGATGAACGGCAGGCCCATGGCCGACTGGCGCGTGTGGTGCGTCATGGAGTAGTCCACAAGTCCCAAGTCGAGCTCCGCCGCCACCTGCGCCATGATCGCGGTCTTGCCGATGCCGGGCGCCCCCAGAAGGAAAATCGGGCGCTGCGTCTCGACGGGCATCACGTACTCGCCGAAGGCGTCTTTGGTGAGGTACGCGACGCAAGTTTTTCTGACCTGCTCTTTTGCCTGCCTGATGTTCATCTATCGCTCGCTTTCGCTCGTAAGATCGTCGGAATAAGTTAGTACCCTTGTTGCCCATGCGGGACATGAGCCCGCTTCGTCGACAAAGACGAAGGCCGTATCCCAAGGAGGTGCCTGGTCGGGGAAAGTTCCCTGCCCATCCGTGAAGTAGATGAGCGCTTCCCAGTTTGCCACCGTGCCGTCGTCGGTCATGCGCTCCATCAGCTCGAACACGGGGCGGAAATCCGTGCCCCCGAAGCCCTTGAGCTCGAGCGAGGAAAGCCAATCGACCATGTCGTCGCGCGTGCGCAGAAGGCGGGTGTCCTGCACCTGCGAATCGCATTGCACCATCCAGATGCGCGTCTCGTCGCCCACCGACGTGCTCCCCAAAAGCATTCCGCACGCCTTCGACGCGAAGGCCTCCACAAGCGGCCCGCTGCAACTGCCGGATGTGTCGATGGCGATGCAGAAGTCCCTGATCTGGGGTGTCTCGCGGTATTCCAGGGGCTCGACCAGCGCTATCCCTCCCAGCTCGCGCAGGCCGTAGCTGTAGTAGATGTAGTCGAACTCCTCGTCGTCGAGCGTCATGCTCTCGTGCGGCGCGGCGTAGATCTGCAGCAGCTCTTCTAAGCTCATCGTGCTTGCATGGGCGCCGCGAAGCTGGCTTGTGAGGGTGCTCGGCGTGGTGTCGTGCTCGCGCTGCATGTCCATCTCCGTTGCGGTGGCGATCTCCTCCCAGCGCTGCTTGAGCTCGTGCTGCGCGTTGCTCTCTGTCTGCGATTGGTCGGGTTCGAGACCCTCGGGCTTTTCGAACCACAGCTCGTGGCTGTCCATGCCGATGGCGATTTCCAGCTTGGCGAGCTCCTCCTGGCTTAGGCCCTCGCGCACAAGCAGCGCGTAGAACGCCTGCGCCGTCGGCTGCTCGACGCGGTGCGCCCATTCGGCGATGCGGCAGTCGCGCTCGTCGTCTTTGTAGCTGATTGCGTCGCATTCCAGCTGGCCGAGAACGCAGCCGACCGACAGATCGCAGGCAACGCTCCAGGTGAGCGGGTCGATGTCGGCGCGTGGGAAGGGGTGGCGCAACAGGCAGTGCGCGATCATGTGCAGGTAGGCGCGCGTGATGACCTGCCGCGCACCCTTGAAGTTGTTCAGGACGAAGGCGGGGGAGAAGAGCGCCTCGCGCCCATCGGTCATGCATCCGCCGCGGTCCATCTGGATGCGGTGCGGCAGGCGCGCGAGCGGACGGTTCGTGAACTTGATGCTTGTGAGCAGGTCATCGCGGCACAGTGAGACCATGCTGTCGGCGAGCGACGCCGCCTCGTCGAGCAACTCGGAGGGATGCGCGTTTCGGGCCATGCTAGAACTCCAGAAGGTCGAGCTCGTCTGCGGCGGAAGAAACGTTTTGCGCCGCGCGCATGATGAGCGCGGCTCCCTGCGCGTTGTTCGCCTCCTGCGCGGCGGCAAGGGCGTCGTCAAGCCAGGGTTGTTCCAGGTTTTCCCAGGTGAGCACAGTGGAAAGACCGGGAAGGGCGCTCGTTCCGGCCGCGGCGAGCGTCGCAAGCAGGCTCGCTGTGCAGTCGCATGCCTCTGCGCGGCTGTGGCATGCGATCTCCGAGAGCTTGCGGGCGAACTCCGGCTGGCGCCCGTACGATCCCCACCAGCTGCGATGGATGGAGCAGGGGTGCCCTTCCGTGCGCTCGAAGATGAGCGAGAGCGTCTCTAAGGTGCGCTGCGGCGTGGCGAGCCGCGCCCAGAGGTCCTTCTCGTTCGCGGCGAGATCGCTTCTGCTTTTCCGCAAATCTTCCGGGACATCGTCGCGCATGCCGTCGGAGAGTTGCGCGCCCCCCGCGGCCAAGGCGCGCGCGAGCTTGGGCTTGTCGCTTCGCAGGGCGAGCGAGAGCAGCTCGGCCTTGTCGTTTGCGGAAAGCAGCCCGTGCGCGAGCAGCTGCTCGATAGGTCCAAGCGACGCGTCGCTTTCCACGACGGGAAGATAGTAGCTTCGCTGGGCTTTGCAATAGCGATAGTCCTCCAGGAAACCAAGCAAGCCGCGCATGTTTTTCGCCTGTTCAATAGCTCGCTTTGCCGCCTTATCATCGGTGACGGCGAGGTGGAAGCCGAGTCGCCCCATAAGAAGGGACGCATCCGCCATGCCCGAGGAGACAGCCGCGCTGAAGCAGCGCCCGGTGAACTCGACGAGCCCCGCCAGGGGGCCTTCGAGCCAGTCGACCACGGCGCGCTCATCGCCCGCTTCTACGAGCGCAGAGAGCTCTTTTTCTGCTTCGATCGCCGTATCGTGCGGCACGGGCATCCTCCTTCAAGCGCCTTTCGCCAACATGATACCTCTGCTGTCTATAGGCTATTGTCTAATATGGGATTCTGTCTTAATATCAACCAAATACGGTTTGAATCAATCGAGGGGGTTTCCATGCCTTTGCCAAGCGTTGACGAAGAGGTCTTGCGCATCGCCGATTACTGTATGGACGGTAAAACGCTCACGCATAAGGACGCAGTTTACCTGTGCGATGTCGAGCCCTTCACGCCTGAGGGTCATATTTTGAACTACGTCGCGCGTGAGCGTCATTTCAAAACCGCGAACGGCATCGCCGAGGTGCACGGGCAGATAGGCATGGACGCGAATCCCTGCCCGGCCAACTGCGAGTTCTGCTCGTTCGCCGTTGGCAACGAGGCGCGTCCGAGTGGCCGTCATGAGATGCCGCTCGAGACGATGCTCCACTACGCGCACGACTATTACGACAACGGCGCGAACGTTCTGACGCTCATGATCACCGTCGACTACGACTTCGACAAGTACCTGCGTTTCATCGAGGCTGCGCACAAGGAGCTGCCGGACTTTCCCATCATGGCGAACATGGGCGATTTCGACCTCTCCATGGCGCGCGAGCTTAAGGCCGCAGGTGCGGGGAGCGTCTACCATGCCATTCGCATGGGGGAGGGCGAGATTAACAACTTGAGCGTTGATGCGCGCGTGAAGACGATCGAGGCGGCGCATGAAGCGGGCCTTAAGGTCTCCACGTGCACCGAACTCATTCGCCCCGGGCTTCGGGACGAGGACATTGTCGCCGCGCTTGAGCGCGAGGTCTCGCTTGAGCCCGAGTCGGGCTTCGCGGGCGGGTTCATCGCCGTGCCCGGCACGAAGATGTTCGATGCGCCGCGCTACAGCTGGTCGAAGATCGGTGTGTTCGGCAATATCCTCCGCCTTCTGACGCCCGAAGGGAAGATGCCCTTCGGCAGCGGCAACCACAGCTGGGCCGAAGTTGGGACAAACCCACGCGACGACAAAAACGAAACTGAGAGGGGAGGCCTTGGCCCCGATCTCCTAAAAAGCCGCATGGAGTTTGAGAACAAAGAATGGACGGTCCCCTTCGGGCCTTCGAAGTTTTGGTAAGAAGCGCGGGCGAGCCAAGATGGGTCTCAGCGGGCGCCTATGATTGCGCGCTCGCTTAACCGGATAGCGTATGGTGATGCGGCGGAAGACTGCCGCAGTGAAAGCAGGGGAGGGACGACAATGACGCAGGTATTCGACGAGGAAATCTACGACATCGTGGAGCGGGGCCTTTTGGGCAAGGGGCTCACCGAGGCGGAAACGCTCAAGCTCT
>ERZ1034901.174-NODE-174-length-53062-cov-20.729583_pt1 | contig 53062 bp, 65 predicted proteins | sample MGYA00520628_ERZ1034901 | MGnify/ENA primary metagenome ERZ1034901 (study PRJEB33766, sample SAMN09781783) | gut metagenome | biome: gut microbiome | host: Homo sapiens | place: Madagascar | study: EMG produced TPA metagenomics assembly of the PRJNA485056 data...
AAAATAAACAAAACACACCATTATCTAAAAATGAAATGGAACAGTTATATGAGAAAATCTGTGAAGAAATTGATCATTGGGAACCATGGAAGAAAAAATATTATAATGATACTTTTGCAATATCACCTCATTCTAAAAAATTAAAGATAGATCCTTGATATGATCATTGTAGATTACAACTTTTAGCAGAGAATAACCTGATAATAATTATAATCATTTCAAATAATATAAAAGGAGAAAATATAATGGAAAATAAATTTATAAATGGATTTGAACAATTCAAGAAAAGAATAGATGCAATTCCTGACGAACAACTCATCAAAGACTGTGAAGCATTAGGAATGGAATTTGAGCAGGAAATACCAAAGTATCGCAAGAATACCGGTAGTGACGTTTCTAAAATATCCAAGAAATCAAAACATAAACATAATTACGAGGAATGTTTATTAAGATACGAAAGTAACTATTTGGGCAAAAATCATATTCATACTACATTAAGCAGCTACTGCTCTATCTGTGGCAAGATCGGTGGTAAACTAAAAAATTCTATTGTAGAGAATTATCATAGAACTGGAATGCTATCAAATGGAATAAAATATCATTCTATTATATCAGATGATGAATTATATGAGGAATATAAAGATAGATTACCAGTATTTCATATAAACGATGATATGATTAGTGGTTATGTTGATTTAGAGTAAAATAATAAGGTGGATGGAGAATAAAATAAAAAGCTTTCAAAGTAATTTATGAACGTAGTGAATAAATTACTTATAGTCTGTCTTATTAAATGTTGTTTATCTTGTTTCAGTTCAGTAAAGTAGGTCTGAACCCCAACCGTTTTGAAAAAATATTTTAATTCACTAGGGGATAAAACCCACTTTGCTGAACGCTCGTCAAAGTCAATTCAATTATTTCCCAGTTAGAGAATAATTAAATATCAAACAAAAAGGAGGAATTACTTATTGCAACAGAAAACTGAATATTTTACACGCTTTCCAAATGATTACATTCAGGGAAACATTAAAATCAAATATGGAGTAAGCCGAAAATTTTATATTACCTATATCCTTATTGATAAATATAGGTCTTATGAAGATTACAGTTGGATTACTCTTAGAAAAGTTTTGGATTTTTATGGGTACAAAACTCATAAACGTAGACCAAAGGCAGTCCAAGAGATATTAGATGTGCTTGAATATATGATTAACAACAAAATGATAGAAGTAAAACAGGATCTTGATTCTATTAGTTATGATACAGGTATTGAAATAAAAATTAATCCTGATAATTTTGATTTTAAGAACGATTTTTCAAAACTTACTTCTACTCAGTTTGATTTTATAATGATGAATGAATCTTCTATAAATAGAGAGAATATATTAATAGCTTTCCTATATATCAATTCTTATATTTATATAAGACAGAGAGATAAAAATGGCAACGAGCTATTATCTAAACCACAAGATAAACCAGAAGCATTTTATAGAAGCATCGAAACTATGTCTAAAGATTTATCCATGTCAAAGGATACTATTAATCAATGTATTCAATATCTCACCTCTTCTATTGGTGACAAAGAACCTCTTCTAATTAAACAAGAAGTCGGAAGCGTTCAGCCAGATCCTAAAAAACCACCAAAAAATGTTCCCAATATTTATGTATTGAATAATGAAAGATATGAACAAGAAATTGAATGGGCTATTGAAAAAATGTTAGAAATTTATAAAGTTGACTCATTTGGAGAAATTAAAGGAGGAAATAAAAATTAGTAATTATTATGTATATAGATTTATAGACCAAAATAACAATATAGTTTATGTTGGAAGAACTACAAATTTAGCTAAACGTTTCATGAATCATGCTCATTTAACGGATAATGTTAAGAAAATTGAATATATTGAATGTCCTACTGGTGGAGATATGGCATGGAAAGAAATATATTACATAAATTTATTTGCAAATGAACATACAAGAAATGATTCAGAATTATATTCAGATGGAGTCACTGATTTGTATTTAGATGATAAATGGAAAACTTACACTAAAAATATTAACACTTATAAACTTGATATAGATAGAATTATTAAAAATCAAGATTTAATTACAAACAATCAACTTGTGTCTAAAATTCATTTAATCCATATTATTGAAAATGAAAAACTAAATAGTATCGGCAAAGATAAATATACATTATCACGAAAATGGTTTTATGACAAAGACAATCAAAAAGAGATAATTCAATTAGGAAAACATATTACAAATTACTTTCATAATATATGTAAAGCGAAATCTTTAGAATGTTTATGGACTACATATGATGAAGTAGTACCGTTAATTAAAGGTAAAGGGTTTCGTAAAGGATTTATTTCACTTAATGAAAAAGCTTCGTACAACGCTATTTATTTAGCTTTTGTTTGTAATTTATTTTATTCATCTGGCGAAGATTCACCTATCGATGAAGATGGTTTTGTTTTATCTGAAATGCTTCAGTTCATATGGAGATCTGCTATCCGTGAGGGGAAAGATATTTGGGTATATATTCCAAGTATAAGAATGCGAAATTTATTAAAACAATGGGTTAGAAATAATTCCACATCAAACAGAGAATAAGTAATTGTAACAAGTAAACGCAGCACCAAACTAAAAGGAGGTATGCGAATGAAAAACGAAAAGGAGACATTATTGTATGACAGGAAATTTTACACTAGAGGAACACCGTAACACTTTTGGAGGAATTATCAACTATACAGATTACTGTACAGACTATCCACGCCACGAAAAAGCACAATCATGGGCGGATCGTATTTATGCCGATCTTCTATTTGATAAAAAATGCAGCGAAAATATTGAAGCAAGAAAACGTAAGACGGAGGTTGGTAAGTAATATGGCAGTTGAAAAGGATTTTGAAAACAATAATGAAAATGATCTGTGTTATCTTACTGGCGAAAGATATGTTTGTGCATCATTTACAGATAGAAAGATGATCAATCGTATAAAGAAAATTTATGAAGAACGTGCTGAAGAGTTTAAATACCTGACTCAGAATAAAGACGGAAGCATTTGTGCGAAATTTCCAAAGAAGTGGTTTCGTATCAATCCAGGATCTAAGCCTGATCCTAACAAGCCCAAGAAACAGTTATCTGAAGAACAGAAGGAAAAGATGAGACAGGCGTTAGCTGATTATAGAGCAAAGAATAAGAAGTAATACTACTCTTCTACTATGTTTAGTTTATTGGAGTTTTAAAATGATTTATACATCAAATTTCAATGAAACGTGCTTCGATGGTAAGTTGTTTGTCTAAATATAAAACGCTGAAATCGAGTCAATTTTCTATTGCTCTCAGAAAGGATAATTTTTAGAGATGTAAAAATGCTGGCAAAAATGGACTATAAATATTTTCAGAAAGCAAAACAAGTCGCCGCTATCTCAGATTTCACAAAGACACATATCGGATGTGTGGCAGTGTATCAAGGATCTGTTATAGGAATTGGATGCAATAGTAATAAAACACATCCACGGCAGAATTATTATAATCGTTATAGATCTACAGATAATACATACTTTATTCCAAAGCTTCATGCAGAAATCAGTTGTATCAATTCTATCCGTAATCTGGATATAAATTTCTCAAAAGTTAAATTGTATATTTACAGGATCCGACATGATCAGGATTATGGTATATCTCGTCCGTGCCCTAGTTGTATGGCCGCTATTAGAGATATAGGAATAAAAAATATCTATTACTCTACTGATGATGGATTTGCTTATGAAAGATTGAAATAATTTTAGAAACGAATGGAGAATTAATAAATGGCATGTGAAATATGTGGTAAACCTGAAGGAATACATAATCCAAGGTGCCCTAAATATGAGCCACCAAGATTTGTTGCTATATGCGAAGTATGTGGTCAGGAAATATATGAAGGCGATGAGTATATAGAAAATGACCATGGCGAATGCATTCATTTTGGATGTGAAAAGAATTTACGTTGGTTATTGGACTGGCTTGGATATGGAGTTAAAAGAAACGGAGGATAATTTATGGGTAAGTTAATTAGAGGAATCAAAGAACTGTTCGGTATATATGAAACCGGCAATGAGTACTATGTGAATATTGATGATATTGAGATTACAGCTCAGTTTAGTGAGAGTAAACCTAGTTTTGCAAAACAGGAAGCAAAATATAATTACTATCTTAAGACGGGTGAGCTGCCAGCTCCGATTGTGTTAAAGAGAGATTTTACGCTTGTCGATGGTTACATATCTTATCTGATCTGTCAGTCTTATGGAATCGATCGAGTACCAGTATATTTTGAGAAGTAATCAGCATGGGAAGAATTGTAATATTGCAAAATAATAATGACTTTGTAACAGATAATCTATTGGAGAAACTTTGCTTTAGAGAAACTTGTGGAGAGTTAAATGGTATCTATGCAGATAGTAAAGGTGAATTAAAAGGTAATGTCGTTGCGAAGATATTGCCGAATGGAGAACATTAAGAATTAAAAAGGAGAAAGTATGGCTGGAATTAGCGTACCTCAATATGAAATTTTTAAAATTGGAACAAATAAATTAAAGTATTCTAACTGGGATCTAACAATTACCAAAAAAGAAGCATTCAAATATCAAGAGTTGATTTCTTTATTCGAGGCGCAAGAGTTTCGTATAATGGCAAATAAAATTTTAAAAAGACCTATTAAAGAAATTGATTTTTCTAAAATTTTTATGCAGGTTGTAGTAGATAAGAAATCTGATTTTGCTAGAGTTACTGGTAAAAAAGGTATTATTGTAAATGGTGTTAATTACAGACGTTTCGTAGGAACAACTGGTGGACTTAAGAATAACACTCTTCTGTTTTGTAATTCACAATATTTAGATAAGCTAAATGAATTGTGTGAATGTAAAAGAAATCCAGAATTAAAATTGGTTCCTGCTAAATACGAAGCATATAAAGCTTTAACTTGTTCAGCGTCTCAACCGATTTGTGATCCACATGGAATTTTGGTTGTAAAAGATTGTATTACACAATATTTTGCAGATGTTATATCTCTTGATGATTGTGGCGATTCAGAAGAACCAACGAGAGAACTTATTAAAGACAAAGCTCTTGAGAATAATATATCTGATGGTTTTAATCTTTGTACTATTCAATATATGCAGCGAGTCGCTGAATCTTTAGGTCTTGATTATATTCCTGGTGGCGTATGTTTAAGAAATGCATGGCTGAAAGGTATGCTCTATCCATTCCCTATTTATGAATTTATTGAGAAATATAATAATGGCAACTATATGATTGAAGATATTTGGGGAAACTATCAGGATATTAGGCAGTGTGAAATGATTATTACTGAATCATCGCTTAAACTATGGGGAGCATATGACAATATTGAACAATATATTAGTGCATATAAAGAATGTGGATATGGGTTCTCTGTAACAAAAATTTCTCCACATATTCTTGAAGAACAAAGAGAATTAAATTATCAGTATTTACAGTCTTATGAATTTACGGATGAAGATATTAAGGAACTATGCGCACAGACGATTAAGTATCTTAAGGATGCAATGTGTGGTGATTACTCTTCTACTATTAAGTTTTTAGGAATTAATGAGAATACTGATGTAAATTCATGGCAACGTGCATTATATACAAGCGAATATATGCTTGGTGATCCATATGTAATTGATTCTGTGCATAGATATATCAAGAAAAAAATGAATGATGCAAAAATTGGGAAATTATTCGTAAATGGAAATTATCAAATCGCAAGTGGTGATCCGTTTGCTTTGATGCAGTCTATTTGTGGATTAAATATAACCGGTTTATTAAAGGCTAATGAGTGTTATTCAAAATTTTGGGTTGATAAAAACGAGAATGAAATTGTTGTTTTTAGAAGTCCTATGACAAGTCATAATAACATTCGTATGTGCAAAGTTAATTCATCTAATGATTGTCAATACTGGTATCAATATATGGATACTATTATGATTATTAATGGTTGGGATTCATTTTGTATGGCTGAAAACGGAGAAGATTATGATTCAGATTTGAATTTTTCGACTAATAATGTTGTTTTGAAAAGACGTTACAGATACTTACCTGCTATAGAATGTGTTCAGAGAAATGCAGAAAAAATCAAAGTAACCGAAACAGCTGTTAAAACCACTAATAAAGCTGGTATGGGAAATCAAGTAGGGACTATCACTAACTATGTCACATCTATGATGGAAGTCCAATCTCATTTCGAGAAAGATTCACCTGAATACAAGGAATTAGAATATCGAATTGAATGCGGACAATTATTCCAGCAAGCTGAATTAGATAAAATCAAAGGAATTATTGCTACTCCTATGCCTAGTAACTGGTATAATCTTTGTGCTTGTGGACAGGATAAATACTTGCAGTCTCTTTGTGCATATAGAAAACCATATTTTATGATTTATGTATATGATGAGACAAAAAGACAATATAAACAATATATAAAAGAAAGTGATTCAAAGTGTTATGCACTTTATCATTGTTCTATTCAGGATCTATATAATAATTACGCCTCTATTACAGATGAGCAAAAAGAATTTCTATTTTGGTATGAGAGAAAAATGCCAGTTGGTATAGGTGATTGTTCGATGAATCAAATTTGTAGATATGTTGAAAGTGAATTAGATGGTTATAAATCACAGTTACATAAAAGTTCTTCTTTTGATTACAACACATTAAAAGTAAAGAGGCGTTGTACCGAAGAACATAGACAAGCATTAAAAGAACTTGAGCAGTATTATTGTGAGTGTGTTGCGGAATATAAAAAGAAACAACATTTAAATGACAAAATGACCGCTAATGAAAGTCGAAAATATTTATGCTTTTCTATTAAACAAAAAGCAATAGATATTTGTCCGAATGATGATGAGCGTATGAATATCATACTTGATATGACATACGGTTATAAAGGTAATCGGCAGTTTTGTTGGGATTGTATTGGAGAATTAATAATTAAACGTTTAGAAGGAATGGAGGAAGAAATTGTACATACTGAATGAAAAAGAATATATCAGGGATGTATTGGTATCAGGAATAAAACCAGATAATATTTCTAATGGTTATCTAATAACTCTGATCGCCAAATATTACTTTGATAAAAAACAAGCTCCTGATATTTTAATTGATATTGTTAAACAAAAAATGCTTGATTTTGATATTGATTGCTATCAAGAATATAAATATGCGAATAAAATTAAAAAAGCTTGTCTCAATTTATATGATTTAGATTCTGATAAATTCTTTAGAGAACTTGAATATATTCCCATCTATAAAAAAGAACTAGAAGTCGTGGAGTCTCTTTCAAATGATCGTCAGAAGAAATTTATGTTTACATTGTTTGCAGTAGCCAGATATATGGATAGCGATGGTTGGATAAATAAAAAGGATCTTAAAGGTCTTTCTGAAGTATTTAAACTTTCCAACGTTACTCTCTCATCTGATAAGAAAAATGAATTATTGCATGAGTTATATAGTAATGGATATATTCATTTTGGGAAAAAGGTGAATAATCTTAATATCAAGGTTGATTTAGGTAATATGGATGATGATATTGTTTATAAAGTGACTCTATTTGAGAATATCGGTAATCAGTACATAGGAAATTTCAAAAAAGGATATAAACAATGTAAATGTTGTGGTAAGCGTATTAAAAATACTGGAAATAAGAAGATGTATTGTGTTAAATGTGCTACGCAAAAACAACTTGAATCAGATAAGAAATACCAAAAAAACAAAAGAAACTAGATTTTGTCGATAAATAGAAAATCTTCAAAACCATTATATATCAATGACTTTTGGCACATTTTTACAAAAAATATATTTTTCTTTGAATGGTATATAGTGAAATATATACAAAACATGATACAAAAACGATTGTCATGGAAGAAACAAACCGACAATCTTTGTATGTCTGCTTTGCTGCTCATAATGAGTGGCATTGCAGATTGGATGAAATCAGTCTTTCTTTTACATAAAAGAGAGAATAAATAGTTGTAACAAATAACAATTATCATATATGGAATTAAAAGGAGAAAAAGGAATGGTATTAAAAGAAGCATTTCGTTATCAGAATTTTTTGGATCTTATTTTAAGCAATGCTGCTAATTATCTTTGTAGAACTGATTTTGTCACTGAGACAAAAGAAACTCATAATCGAAAGAAGGTAAATCCTCTTGCTGATGATGAAGTTGTTGAAGTGAAGAATGTTCATAATGTAGATTTTACCGCAAATGATCTTATTGATGTAGTATGCGCAGTTATCGCAGAGAAAGAAAAGCTCACAAAGGCTATTACTCTTGCCAAGAGATCTACTGAAATTGATATTGACTCTTCGGTTTCTATGAATAAATTAAAGCAGAGAATTTCTTCTGTGTTTAATAATATGGCAAGTATTAAGAATAGTGAGACAACTTCTCGTGGAACTGGCTATAAGTTCAATGAGGCTGGAGATCAGGTGTCTTATTATTATGATGTTGATAGTGTGACTACTATTAACTTTAAACGTGATGATGTTCGTAATCTGGCAAAGAAATATCAGAAGGAAACCGATGAGATTTCTACAAAACTGGATGCAATCGAACTCACTACTGTTGTAGATTTTGTTCCTACATGGGATGTAACTGATACATTTGAGGAAGTAGTTGCTGCTTGTAAAAAGTAGTACTCTTCTCTCCTGTTAAAAATATCAGGTACTTACGAGAGAGCTGAAACGGATTGAATAATTGTCAATCGGTTCAGATGCAGATGAACTATGATGCTGCAAGGTTTGTGTGATATGCCATAGATCACATATGATAAAAACAAATGGAAAGTTTAATAAACTAATGAAGTTTAATTTACTTTATACATATAATTGGATGGTTTAACTACATGTTAATGCAAATAAAAGCCGCTATATGTTTCATAAAGTGCTAACTCATTCTTTTGTTATTTCAGACTCTCGTAAATTCAATAACATGAAATTTCAATAATCGTTTCGCCAATTTACAGTTGATAAAACATATTATTATTTGAAAAATAATATATAAATTCTTTTAAAGATATTGGATTAATTTCGTTACCTAGTAACGTTTCAAATAATTGGTTGAAATTATGATTGAAGTTTCAGTTTTCTTATAAGTATCTGATATTTAGGTTTCATTTTGTGTTACCTCCATTTCTTTACCGGTGGTTGTATTGTCATTCTGATTGTATGACTGCCGGTGTTCTAAAAAATATAGCTGGCGGCAGGTTAGGAATCTGACTAGGCTTCATAAGCCTGGGAAACACGGTTCAAATCCGTGGCGTAGCAATCTCCTATTTCGGTAGGCGGTCGGTTTCGGATCGTTAAATAAGCATGACAACATGTATAAAGCGGTATTGATGTATTACGGTACTGCGACTGTAGAAATATAGTTTAACGGAAAACACATAAATCTATGCTTGACCTAAAATCAGAGGGCTACTGCTAATGATATGGTTAAGTAGGCGTAATAGCAATGCGCTGTATTAACAGAGAAATCTGGGGATGATTTATGTACAATTGGTGCGAATTCCGCAAGAATAAGTGCTGATTGGATTGTAGGTAATTCTCACAACTTGAAAAAGAGGGGATTTAATACAAAGTAAGACGATAGCAAGTCGAGCAGGATGGTGATGATTGGGTGGTACTCAAAAGGTACTAATGGTCAAATATACACCTCATCGTCCATAATAAAATACATACTTTTGATGATAATAAAAGAATATTACAAATTATATTAATTTTGAAAATATCAAAATATTGAAGCAAAAGCGTGTATGACTATGAAGAGAAAAACAACTTATCCATCTGCAATATGGTGGCATATAAGGCTCGCAAGGCATTATATGAGAAAGTACAAGTACGTGCAACTCTAATAGGCTGCAACCTATGAATCTCGCAAGGAAGAATGTGCAGAAAGAAAATCTATAACGCTTCATGGTAAGAGTTTGCAGATTATGTCAAAATCTGTGTTGTTGCTAACTACAGTCTAATCGACTGTGTGATAAATTGTGTCCAACCACAATAGATGTTAGCGTAATAAGTCAAATATCTCAGCTTATAGTAAAAGAATTTCGTGTTTCACGGAGTTCTTTTTTATTTTGGTTCATAGCTCAATGGTAGAGCACTCGGCTGTTAACCGAGGTGTTGTAGGTTCAAGCCCTACTGGATCAGTTTATTGTATAATGTTTCTTTAGTATAGCCTGGTTTAACACGACTGACTTCCAATCAGTTAACGTGGGTTCAAATCCCACAAGGAACTTATTATCCTATTTATATAGGAAATTTGAATAAAAGGATGTGTTTAAAATAGTATTAATTACTAAAAGTGAAGCATTAAAATTGAATAAAATGGGTGTATGTTGGGGATACGAAGGTATTAGTCATACATACAGTAATTCTCATACATATTATTTAGCAGAAACTAAGAATAATATGAGAAAATTAAAGGAAATGCGCTCTTCTACTATCGTTAAGTAACGAAATCTATATGAAAGGCGGTGTCTGATCATCGCAAAGAAAAGAAAAAATTCAATACGGATATCATTTGTGGACTCACCATCATCTGAAGATGTAACAGGGAGCTTAATTTATATTTATACTGAAAATCACAAAATTTTGGTTGATTGTGGACTACACCAAACAAATGATAGATATGAGGATTTCTTAGTAAATAACAGAAAATTCAAAGAGTTTAAACCTCGTGATATTGATTTTATATTTATCACCCACAATCATGCGGATCATTCGCTTTTATGTCCTCGCTTGTATAAAGAAGGATGTAGAGCTGCCACTATTATTTCGAGTGGATCAAAACAAGTTTTAAAGGATATGGCATATGATTCTGCTCAAATCAGTGAACGAGATGTTTTATTAATTAATTCTCAGAATGATAAGAATTACAATACACTCTATTCTATTGAAGATGTTGATACTATGTTGGAATATACATTAGAAAAGCCAATAAATGAGAAAATCACAATAGATGATGAGTTTGCATTTGAATTAATCCCAAGTGGGCATTTATTGGGTAGCTGTCAGGTAAAATTATATATCACCATCGATGGACTAACAAAAACCATTTTAGTAACTGGTGACATCGGGAATAAAGTGGTAAAAAATCATTTTGTTGGAGAATATCAGCAAGTAGAAAAAGCCGATATTGTTATAGGTGAATCAACATATGGAGATAAGCCTGAAATAAAAACCGGTTTGAAAGAGAGAAAGAATGATTTAGATAAATTTAAGTCCATTATAGAAACACAGATTCACGAAATGCATGGCAGAGTCATAATTCCGAGTTTCGCACAATCGAGAGTACAGCAACTTGTTCTTATGATTTATGAGATGTACAAGGATTCAGATTGGAAACCAAAGGTATATATAGACTCTCCTCTTGCGATTAAGATATTCGAAGATTATGGAGAATGCCTTGATGGGGAGGATAAAATTCTATTTGATGAAATGATTCAGGATAATATGTTTCATTTTGTTGAAGATCCAGAAGAAAGCAAAGCTATTGTGTCAAGCGATGAATCTTGTTGTGTAATCTCGACGAGTGGAATGTGTCAAGTCGGCAGAATTCGTCATTATCTTAAGAAGTGCGTTCCTGATCAGAACAGTACTGCCCTCTTTGTAGGCTTTAGTACGGATGGATCGCTTGCAGCGTTGCTGAAGGATAATAAAAGAAAATCTATTACCATTGATCAAAAAGAATATGCTTGCCGGTGTGCGTCTTATTCTCTGAAATCAATGTCTGGTCATGCTCCATTCAAACAGCTTGTAGAGGATTATACGTCTATTACATGTCAGAAAATTATTCTACACCATGGATCTTCTCTTGCTAAAGAAACTCTTAAAAAGGCTTTAGAGGAAGAATTATCTAAACAGTGTAAATCTACTAGAGTCGTAATAGCTAATTCTAGCTTAAAATTCACAGTTTAAAAATCTCATATAGAAAGAAGGTTTTATTATAGACGAATTACTATTTGCAATTGACAAAGAAGATGATATTTATAGTGAAATTGTAAAGAATCATTTAAATGATAGAAGAATTATCATTAATCAGGAAATTACAGATGATCTATTAGAAAATGTATGTCTTATGATTTTAAAATGGAACGCAGAAGATAAGAATCTTCCAGTTGATAAAAGAAAGAAAATTTTTTTATATATCAATAGTGATGGTGGGGATTGTGTACTTGGTACTCAAATTTTGAGCCAGATAACATATTCTAAAACGCCTATTGTAACTGTAGGTTTTGCAAAATGCGCATCCATGGCAAGTTATATTTTAGCAGTTGGTCATGAACGTTATTGCTTTCCTAACACAATTGTTTTATATCATGACGGGCAAACAGGTTATGTATCAAGTGGAAATAAAGGTAAAGATATTCAAAAGTTCTATGATAAACTCGATGAACGAATGACGAAGTTTATGATTGAACATACAGATATGACGGCAGAATTTATCGAAGAAATAAAAGATAGAGAGTATTACATGTTCTCTGAAGAGGCAAAAGAACGTCATATTGTTGATAAGATTATCGGAATTGATTGTGATATAGATGAAATTATTTAAGGAGAGTTAACTGCTCTCCTATTTTATTGGATAAAAAAGGAGAAAAAAGAAATGGCAAATTTTGTTTTTAAGGAAACTAAGCAGACTTCTATGAAGATTGCAGGAATTATTGATACTGATAATATGACGATTGATGTAGATGGCGAAACAAAGAAGTTATCTACGCTATTATCCGTATTTAATGGTGGCGGTGTTGAGATCAATGTAAAGGTAAAAGAGGAAAACGAACTCGATGAGCCTACTGAATCTTCTGACGAAGAATAGAGAGTTGGTGAATAATTGTTTAATATTGAAGAAACATTAAATAAATACAATTTGACACCTGAAAAGTATGAACAGTTGCTTCAAGACTGTTCTAATAAAGTAAACAAAATCAGTGATGATGATTGGTCTGAAATTTGTCAGAGGTATAATTTAGACTTTAACCCTGACACGATCAGAAAAGGCTCACAGCCTCCTCTCATTGGATCTGCTTTCGTATCTGATTATTATAAATGGAAAAATACTCAGAGTAAGAACTTAAATGAAAATGACGATGAGTATTTCAAAAAGTTACGTTTAGAAAAGCAAGAAATACAGAAAGAAAAACGCAAGTTATATGATGAACGTCTTGATATTAATCGTAGACTTCGAGAAGAATCTAGGCTAGAGACAACAATCGAAAAGATTGACAATATGCTTAATAGTATTGCCGATACTAGATACATTACATATGATAAGAGTCCTTTTATTAAATATAGTGACAATGATATGATCGTATGTTTATCTGATTTGCATTTAGGAACTTCATATTACAGTTATGATGGTTGTTATGATTCTAAAATTGCAAGAGATAGATTGAATCAATATTTATCTGAAATTGTTGATATTCAGAAAACACATTCTGCCGAAAATTGTGTTGTGTTATTGTTAGGGGATCTTATTAGCGGCAACATCCATTCGACGATTTCTGTTACAAATAAAGAGAATGTAATTGAGCAGGTGAAACTTGCTTGTGAATATATCTCAGATTTCGTATATGAGATTGGCAAACATTTTAATAATGTTGAAGTACGAGGAGTTTCAGGTAATCATAGCAGAATCAAAGAGAAAAAGGAAGATGCTCTTTTAGGAGAACGTTTAGACTCTCTTATTATATGGTTCATTAAGTCTATGTTGAAAAACGCAGACAACGTTACTGTATATGATGAAGACATAGATGATACTATGTCTATTTTCTTTATTAGGGATAAATCATATTTCGGTGTTCATGGTGATTTCGACACTATGAGTGATGCGTCTATTGCAAAGCTTGCATTGTGGGCGAAATTTACTCCATATTGCGTATTGTGTGGACATAAACACTTTCCTGCAATGACAGATGTATCTGGAATTAAAGTAGTACAATCCGGTAGTCTTGGAGGAAGTGGTGATGAGTATACACGCCAAAAGAGATTAACCGGCAAACCATCGCAAACCGTATTAGTTGTGAATAATAGAGGTATTAGATGTTGCTACCCTATTGAATTAGACTAAATACTAATTTCGTTCATAATGGCACTTTCACTACATTAGTGAAACTATGTATCCTAGTGAAACATATCATAAAAGGTCATCAGTCATCAAGAATTAGAAATCAACATGAGAGCTTGATCACGGCTTCAGGATGAAGAATTATAAACTACCGTTCAGGTGATCTACGCCAGTACTTATTTACTTGTTCCCACTTTCCCAAGCGAAAACGTTCGTGAGACCTGACTGATACAATATAAGGAAATACACACTTATTCATATCTTCGTCCTCCTTTCGTAAGAAAAAACAATTCTATGGAAAGGCTGATGACCAAGAATGTGATATGAAATCACGGAATTAGTATAACATAAAACAGTCCAGACTCCAACTGGCAATTAATAAATGGAAATAACTTATGGTTAATTTTGGCTGACAAAGCCACATTGGGAGCAGTTCACTACTGCTCTCTTTATTATTTCGGCAATTATAAAAAATTTTGCCGAAAAACATAAAACTAAATACTCGAAAAAGGCAAAACAAAACTGCCGAAAAATACAAAATAAATTTTAGGATAAAAAGGAGAATAATTAAATGAATAAAACAGAATTAATCGCAAAGACTCAGGAGAATATTGAAATCGAAGTAACCAAGAAAGATCTTGGTGTCATTGTAGATGGAATACTTAAGGCTATCCAGGATGAAGTTGTAGCCGGTGGTAAGGTACAGCTGGTAGGATTTGGTACTTTCGAGGCTGTTGAGAGAGCCGCTAGAACTGGTAGAAATCCTTTAACAGGGGAAGCACTTGAGATCTCCGCATCTAAGACTCCTAAGTTTAAGGCTGGTAAGGCATTTAAGGACGCTGTTAAGAACGCTTAATTTGACTGGTGGTGATTATATTGGAAAAGTTACATTTTGATGACTTTGAAGATTTTGTCATTGAAGTCACTAAAAATTATGATGCTATCAAGGATAACGATGAAGGAAATGACGTTTCTATTATTGCTAAGTATGAAGAGGCGACAGAAATTATTGAGAATCTGATTCAGTACGGTTACAAAATCGAGGAAATTCAGATTAAGATTCCTGAATACGGTGGATATGAAGATGAATATCTTATTTCTCTATGCAATGTAAATGGATCTGATATCTGGTGTGAGCCAATGAAGAGAGAAAATGGATATCTTGATGATAATTCAGCTGTTATTTATGTAATGGATAACTGCTCTTCTACTGCTTTAAAACATCTGGATAGTGAAGCTATTTTTGAAGTATCTGTCGGTGAAGAGGATGAAGATGATTATGAGTGTATGTGTGAATGTGATCACTGCGTAAATCGTCCTGAAACCAGTGTTTCATACTATGTTAATGGCAAGAAGACTTCCGAAGAGGAATATGATAAAGCTCTTGACAGAGTGTGTGATGCGTTCGACGAAGCAAGACAGAAATATAATGAATTTGCGGATATTATGAACGAATACCGTCATTTGTTTGACTGGTAATAAATATGAGTGTGTAGTTTAGGCTGCACACTTTGGGTGTATAACTCAGCTGGATAGTAAAAATGTGATAAAGGGAATTATAGATATTAATCTTTATTGTTGTTATTCTATTATACTTCGTAATTATTTACGAGATCATGGAATGAGATATAAATTGGTAGCTTTAAATCCAAATAGTAAGAAATTATTTTGGGTTTATGTTAAAACTGAAAAACTAAATGAATTGTTAAATGGGTGGTCTGCAAATAAGTAGACCACCTTTTGTTATGTAGAAATATATGGAGGCGTAGACATAAAAACTCATAAAGAAAATATTGATGAATATAATCAAAATCCTAATTTATGTAAATATTGTGGTAAATCTATATTAGCCAATTATGATGATAATATATCAGGCATAAAAAGGAAGAAATTTTGTAATAATTCATGTTCTGCGAGTTACAATAATCGACTAAGAAAAAAGAAAAATAAAACTATAAATCAATGTTTGGTTTGTGGTACAAAAATAAAGAATGGAAATAAATTTTGTTCCAATCAATGCTCTTCTGATTATCAATATATAAAATATATAACTCAATGGAAAAATGGAATAATAAATGGATCTACTAAAAGTAATTTATGGAAATCATATTCAAGACATATAAGAAGATATTTATTTGAGAAATATAACAGCAAATGTTCGATATGTGGTTGGGGTGAAGAAAATATTTATTCACATTCTATTCCATTAGAGGTTGAGCATATTGATGGAAATTCTCAAAATAATTCGGAAGAAAATTTGACTTTATTATGCCCAAATTGCCATAGTTTGACAAGTACATATAGGGGGCTAAATAAAGGTAATGACACTAGAAATATAACTTGGATGCCAATAAGAAAGCGTTATTAAAGAATAGTTTGGATTTACTACTGCTCGTTTTTATTTTGAATGAAAGGAAGTGATCATATTGGAAGGAAAGATAGCTGATAGAACTGATGAGATTACAGAAGAAGAATGGTTAGATATAAATAAGTATAATAGAGATATGGTTCAAGATTACCTTGATAACCAATCTGATCTTTCTGCGAAAACAAGACCAGCTTATAGATCAGGACTTCGCATATTTTTTAAATGGGTTAAGGATTCTCTTGGAGACAAGGATTTTACGCAGATTAAAAAGAAGGAATTTCAAAAATATTTGAATTGGCTAACTAATAGAGGGATGTCTGATTCTGCTATAAAATTCAAGAAATCTTGTGTAAGTGCGTTTTGTAATTATGTTATGATGATGTACGAAGACGAGTTACCTACATTTAGAAATTTTACCGTTGGATTAAAAGTTGTTCAAACTGGTTATGTGCATGAAAAAGTTCCACTTACGCCAGATGAATATATTTCTCTTTGTCAAGAATTAGAGAAAAGGGAAGAATGGCAAAAACTTGCTTATTTAGTATTTTCATATAGTACAGGATGTCGTAGAGCTGAAGCAAGACAGCTTCTAAAAGAAGTCGTTGATTATCCCGCCAAAGAAAAGAAAATTAAAATTATCGATGAGAATGGTAAGGAAATTGAAGCTATTTCTAAACAATACCAAACACATGTTATTAGATGTAAGGGTAAATCAATTCAGGGCAAGCCAAGGCGTCTTAAATTTGGAGATGATGCTATGCATTGGTTAAAAAAATGGCTTGAAGTACGTGGTGAAGATGATTGCCCATATATGTTTGTTATAAAAAAGAAAGACGGTTCTGATACACGTCAGGTTGGAGAAGGTGTATTTAATGATTGGTGCAGCGGATTATTTACAGAAATAGTTGGGCGTAGGTGTCATCCGCACCTCTTCCGAGAAAGCAGAGCGACGAATCTTGTTGTATATGAACATAAATCCGCAGAAGTTGCGCAAAAATTATTGGGGCATAACGATGTTTCAACAACAAAAAATCATTATATTATTAAAAATGACGAAGATGATGAGTCTGATGAAGCATTTACATAATTTTTCTGTCTTGATATTTCCATATATCTGTGTTAATATATTACATGTAAAAAAGAAACAAGCAAATTTCCGTTAGACGGTTTGAGCCAAATACAATCAGAAACGGCTAAATAAATTAAATACTTAACACATTAATGACCGGACTTTAGCGAGGGCGGTCATTTTTGTGTCTTCTTATCAATGTAACGTACTATGTAAGTAGCCAATACACTACTAACTGTTCCGTAAACAATAGTAATAATAAAAACACTTAAAGTCACTACTTCGTATCCTCCTTCGTAAGTATTTCCTACATGATGTCACGAGGATATCTATGTTAAACTGAATGTCACCATTCAGACGTGACTCAGAACCGCCTATTGACCATCTCGATCTAGCCTAAATCAAAATGATGGAAATCTGCTTGCCTACTTTATTATATTATTCACGACATATTCTGTCAAAACATTTCCATAAAATGCCGTATATTTGCGGAATTTCATAGAATAACAACATAGGCGGATCTGTCCAACGCCATACTGTCGGCCAGCGTGCAAGATAACAGGCAGTAAAATGTTGGACTTCAAATACATTCCAGGATATTGGCGAGAGTCAATGCTAAAAATTCTAAGCGTTGTGGGAACGAATAACCCTTGCGACTGGAATAACTAAATCAACAGAGAGTATCGGTTATACGGCTATCCGATTAATAAATTGCCGAACGATGAGGTGTTGCCTGGTGTGGGCACAAGACAAATAATAACACTGTCGCAACTACTCTAGCGGCTTGATCCCACCGACATCTCGGATAATAGGTTCCTCTCAGCCATAAATGAGAAGATGTTCGTATTCTCTGCGTTAAAAGAGAAAATAAAGAATAAAAATACAAGTTCGAATCCTGTACTGTCCTAATGGGGCGGTTAGTATAATTGGATATTACATTTATTCTTTTTTGAACAAAAATCTTCGAGATTTTTATCAGAAATGGTTGCTTACACCAAGTCTGAATTTGAGATAGCGAATGACTGCTGTGCGGTCTGACATTCTGGAAAGACGGGAAAATACTAATTATCCAGGTCATTAGTATAAGTGGATAGTACGCTACCATAAGCAGAAGTCTTGGTTCGAATCCAATGATGGCTTTGCAACTGGATAAAAATAGCATGGATGGGATTGTGCGCACTCTTCTATCCTAATAAACTGAGTTCCATGGACTCAATATCAGTTAGTTAGTGCTTTAAGCTGATAAATATGCGGTTATGCTGGAATTGGCAGACAGGCTAGACTAAGAATCTAGTGGAGCGATCCGTATCGGTTCAAGTCCGATTAGCCGTACTAATGAATAAAAGGAAAATAAAAGATAAGGAGGTTTGTAATGTTAAATGGCAAGTAGATTAATTATTGAACAAGAACCACTAAAAGTTGGTCAGGTTCGGAAAGTCACTTCTAATAATGGTGAAAAAATAGATTCTATTACTTTACTTTTAAATAATAATGTAAAAATTCTATTTGTGCCTTGTAATAATGGAACATTAGATTTTTCAGTGAGTGATCCGCAACTTGACACTTCTAATTTGGATTGTTCCATTGAAAAAGACGTGTTGCGTGATTTATTTATGGCAATTAGAGATGCATATAAACAAGTGGTTGCTAATGAAAGTGAGGGTACAAATTCATGAAATTAGATCAGAAATTTAATGTAGAAAATGATATTGCAAGTGTAGACATTACTGTTACAAGTCTTGGTACTGCTGATTTAACAAGTGAGCAGGAAAAAGAATTACTTGCAAATTATAATAAATATATCGAATATAGTAAAATCCAGTTTAAAGGTAATATCAAGCTCAATAATGGAGTTCCTGAAGTAACTACAGACCCTAAAGATGACACCACCATCGTGGAGTTGGAAATTACGGATGTTACAAATGAAAGAAAACTTATTAATGAAAATTTATCATTCCATTTTGAAAGAGATGTAACCAAATATCCAGATAGCGTTTTAAATACAGTTCTTGATAAAAAGGAATTATATGCGCAAGCTCAGTGTGTTTTGTTTGCTACCAAAGTAAAAGAAGCTGTGACTGAAAAATTGGCAGAAATTCGTGCATTGAATAATACTTTTGAAGGAACTACAGAATATACTTTATAAATTTATAATGAGTAGTGATCTTTCACCCTATTAACTGGATATAGGACAATTTGGCAGTCCGTTAGTTTTGAAACTAGACGTTGTAGGTTAGAGTTCTGTTATACAGATTAGATTATATTCGTTGTTGTCTTAGGACTGGCATTGTTGTGGTAATGTGATACGTTACATGCAGTATGTGCTGGATACGCTAATCGAGTTCAGGATGACTATGACAGTGAAATGGAAGTTGTTTTCTATAGTTCAGCCAACACAGTTCCTCTTGCACTTGCAGCATGGGAATCTGTAGATGAATCACACAACGCAATCAGTTTCTTGTCAAAAGATATCTAAGAAACCACCTCATGCGAAAGTGTGAGGTGGTTTTTGGTTTGGTATTTGCCGGTATAGCACAATTGGTAGTGCAGCACACTTGTAATGTGAAGGTTATGGGTTCGAGTCCCTTTACTGGCTTTATGATGATTTCATTGGATGATTCTTATATGGAGAGATGTCCGAGTGGTTTATGGTGTCTGCCTTGAAAGCAGATGAGCGGTGAAACGCTCCGTGGGTTCAAATCCTACTCTCTCCGCTTATATAATTAATTTAAAAGAGACTACTCATTTTTATTATAAAGTAGTCTCTTAAAACTCAATATTTTTTTAATTTTAACATTTTGTTTATATAATCTATTTCTGTTTGTGTGGCATTTCTTGTGTGTAAAGCCCCAGGTATTCTTTTCCAGTCATGAAGTTCTATCCATCCATTTCTTGAATCTCTTTCCAACTTTTCTAAGTCATTCATTGTGAGTTTTGATAAATCAACTTCATGAACGTGATAGTCATTACATCCTTCATGTGTATGACCAGAATCATAAAATATCAGTTTACCAGATCCGTTAAATACTGTGATAGATCCCATTTAAAACGCCTCCTTCAAAATAAAAAGTTAATATTTTGAATTTACATCGTACAAGAATATATTAAATTATAACTTATACTATAATTGTAATGCTGTTTAATCATCGTCTTTCGATACATCTACGGTTTCTTCCCACTGATATCTTCCAGGAATATGTCCTCCGTCGCTTTCACGCTGTGTTTTATCGGAAGTATCAATATCCCATCCTCCTTTACTACCATAACCATAAGTACCTCCTCGTGAATCAGTATTATACTTTCCAGTTCCTTCTCTGTTCATATTATACCTCCTTTGGGAAAACAACTTTAGTTACAATTTTATTATAAGATATAATAGTTATTTATTCAATAGAAATATACACTTTTAGCAATTGGTAAAGCAACGGTCTCCAAAATCGTCAGATCTATGTTCGAATCGTAGAAGGTGTACTAAGTGCAGAAATTGCACTAATAAATAACAGGTTGCGACTTACCGCTGGAGGAATTTTATGACACAAAATATTTTTGATACTACTGTTGAAACTTTAATTAAGGATGCGAAAGCATTAACTGAAAAATATAATAGTTATGTAAACGTAGAAACTGATCCAAAAAAATATGTACTCACCAGTAAAATGTCTCTTGATACTCTTCGTCTTTTAAAAGATACATTATCTTTGATTAAGGAGTATGATTGGCATTTAGAATATTCTGAATCTGAAACTGACTATCATAAAAAAGTTGCCGTATGGGAACAAAATCATTCTGGTGAAATTAGAAATAAAAAAGATTGGATTGTTGGCAATACAACAATGTATATTGATTATGGAATTGATGAAACAATTGTATATGTTAATAGAAGGAAATATTGTTTTGATTTAAATAAAGATAAGGCGGCTTTTATTTATACGATTACTAATTACTATAATAATGGCAATACAACTATCTATGTTGATAGCATGATGGATTTTGGTAAATATGTTTGTGATTTATTAGATAATAATGATATTTCATATAATTTAATTAGAAATATGTGTGATAGAGAGTAGTTTTCTGTACTGCTCTATTTTTATATAACAAAATTGCATTTTCATTTGAAATATAAAAGAGGAACCATATAATATTGGATCCTCTCTTAAAACTGAACAATATTTAAGAACTCTGCGGGACTTAACCCAACATCTCACGACACGAGCTGACGACAACCATGCACCACCTGTCTCTGATGTACCGAAGTAAGGATCTCATTACAGATCTGTCATCAGGATGTCAAGACCAGGTAAGGTTCTATCGTGCATTTTTCCCCACTACGGAATGGATCTTAACTTCAATTCAGAAACTGAATTGAAGTTAGATTTTTGTTACCATGCTACTTCTTTAAAGCAGTACAAGATGATTATAAAGAAAAATAGCTTTACAATCCCTCGAACCATTTCATCAAAAAAACCATTCTGTTTTAAAAACTTATAAATAGAATGTTTCTTTTTTGATAAGAACGAAATAACCTGGTTTACTAAGTGACTCATAATGCGCCTCCGCTCTTAAATACTATTCAGTTGTCAAGTTTCAATTTGTTACAAAATTATTATACTATTTTTCCCCAGAAAATTCAATCTAAAAATAGAATAAATATATAGCTGACTATGAGAGGATTATAACTGTTTCGATTGCATGTAGTTGGATTTAAGAGAAGAATAACGAAGACTGATCATCTTTGTGAATGGCTGTACTCCATATCCAGTCACTCTTCTCTTTTAATATTGTTGATATGGAGAGATTGGAGAAAAAATGAATGGGAAATTACAAAAGAAACGAAGAAAATAAAAAAGATAATGAAGAATGCGGTATTTATTCTATCACTAATATATTAAATGGAAAAAGATATATTGGTCAAACATATAATTTTAAATACCGATGGATGCGACATAAAAGTTATTTAAAACATAATTCAGAGCATAACGCACATTTGCAAAACGCATGGAATAAATATGGTTCTAACAATTTTCGATTTGAAATTATTGAAAAATGTCCATTTGAAAAATTAGATGAAAGAGAAATATATTGGATAAATTATTTTGATTCCAAAAATAGTGGATATAATTTTGCAGATGGTGGATTAGGATGTAAGGGATATAAACATTCCGATGAAGAAATTATGAAAATGAGATTAATTCAAAATCCTGAGCCAATTGCTATGTTTGACTTACAAGGTAATTATATACGAACATTTGTCAGTGCAGGAGAGGCTAGTGATTATTTAGGGAAAAAATCTAGTAGTGGAATCAAAAGGTGTTGTGAGAAAGATAAATATAAAAAAGCTTATGGATATATTTGGATTTATGAAAAAGACTATAAATCTGGAAATATAGATTGGGATTATTATTTATCTAAAAACAAAAATCTTCCTAAATCAGTATTACAATACAATTTAAATATGGAACTAATCAAAGAATATGCTTCTGCTTACGAAACAAGTAGGGAAGGATTTAATTCTGCAACGGTATCAGCAGCTTGCAATGGCAAATATGATACATATAAGGGATATGTTTGGGTTTGGAAAGATAACCCTGAAATTTACTATAAAAATAAAGTTAAACGTAAGGAAAAAGCCTTAAAGGATAAAAGAAGCAGAGAAAGAATTATTTTACAATATTCAAAAGATATGGAATACTTAAAAGAATGGACTTATGATGAGATTTTAGACAATAATTTTAATTTAAAAGCAATTCAAAGTAATTGTTCTGGACATACAAAAACATCACAAGGTTATATATGGAAATATAGATCAGAAGAGTGTGTTATTTAACCACTCTTCTATTTTATTGGAATAAAAGGAAGGAAGTGATTATTACGGCTAATTTAAGACAAGCTAAAACAGATGATGAAATAAAAAAGCTAACTGTGAATAATGTAAAAAATGCATATCATGAATTAGCTTTAGATTACAATCATCTTCTTAATTTAGATTTTATTTTTTGTCCTCACTGTGGAAAATGGAAGTCAACTAAAGGTAGTAATGGAAATTTTTATAAGTCAAATAAGAGTAAAAGTGGTTTCAATCATTTTGCTTGTAAAGCGTGTATTTTAGATCTCTGTACAGACGTAGATCCTAAGACCGGTATTAGAACGGATAACAGAGAAAAGACAATAAATACATTTAGGCAACTTGATTGGAAATTTTGTGAAAGCGATTATAATGCACAATTACAAACAATTAATGAAAATGTGGGAGAAAAAGTTAGAGGAACTGCGGTACAGAATCTTATTGTAATGGTGGCTTCTCTTCCACAATATCGAAATACATCATTTAAAGACTCTGAATTTTCTATTGATGATATAGAAAATAATCAAGAAGCGAATACAAAAATTGTTCAAAAAACTTTAAAATCTGCCAAAAAGAGATTTGGGAACTATAGCAACGAAGATCTCATGTTTCTTGAAAATGAGTATCAAGACTGGATAACCAGATATGAATGTAATACAAAGGCTCAGGAAACTATTTTTGAAAGGTTGGCATTTAAGAAATGGGAAATTAACAAGGCTACAAAAGCTGGACAGAATACAAAAGATTTAGATAAGACATATACCGATTTATTGGCTTCTATTAACATCTTGCCTCGTCAAAATGCCGACAACGGATTAGACAGTTCTTTGACATTTGGACAGTTAATTGAACAATGGGAAAACACAAAACCAATTCCTGATCCAGATCCTGAATTTGCAGATGTTAATCATATTGGAAAGTATATTAAAACCTGGTTTAAAGGAAGCTTGGCTCGTTCGCTTGGTATCGATAATGGTTATTCAAAAGAATACGATGATGAACTACAAAAATATTCTGTTAAAAAAATGGATTATACTGAGGATGACGAATCTGATGACATTTATAAAACTGTATTTGGGGACGATTCCAAATGACAGAAAAAAAATTAACAGAAAAAGAAGTTCGTCAAAGTAAACATGAACAAATAATGAATACAGTGGCTTGGAGAGCAGCATATTATAGAGCTAATCCGAGTAGATTCTGTGTTGATTATCTTGGTTTTGATAATAATTATTTAAGACCTTTCCAAAAAATATTATTATGGGCGATGATGCATTATAATAAATTTTATTATATTGCATCGAGATCTCAGGGAAAAACAACACTGGTTGCACTCTTCGCTTGCATCCGTTGTATCCTGTTTCCAGGAGAGATTGTCGTGACGACTAGCCATACATTTAAACAGGGTAAAGATATCGTACTAAAAATAACAGATGGGTTTATGCATAAATCACCTCTATTATGTTCGGAAATCGAAAAAATAAGTACGGGTATAAATGATTGTGGAATATGGTTTAAAAATGGTTCTCAAATAATTGTTAAAGTAGCAAACGAAAATACTCGTGGAACCCGCTGCTCAATCCTAATTTGCGATGAATCGAGGATGGTTTCACAAAAAATTGTAGATACAGTTTTAAGACCAATGAATGTACCAAGAAGTCCTGGATATTTGAATAATCCTAAGTATAAACATATGAAAGTTATGCCGAAGGAATTGTATATGTCATCGGCTTGGTATAAAGCGAGCGAAATGTTCGAAAAAGTAAAATCATATTTCGCCAATTCTCTTAATGATAAACTGAGTTATTTCATATGTTCTCTTCCGTATCAATTAAGTATTTATGAAGAGTTACTACTACCGCAGATTATAGAGGATGAAATGAATGAATCCACATTCTCTGATGTTTCATTTAAAATGGAGCGTGAAGCAATATTTTATGGAGCGTCTGAAGATGCGCTATTTAATTTTGATGTATTAAATAATAGAAGAATATTACAAGAAAGTTTACATCCTTTGGAATATTATATTGAAACAGGTATGCAAATTCCAAAAAAACAAGTAAATGAAAAAAGAATTTTATCTCTTGACGTTGCGTTACTTGCCTCTCGGAAGCATGATAATGATGCTGCTGTCTTTACACTCTCACAATCCATATTTTCTGATACAAATAATCCAATTTGTAATGTAAGTTTTATCGACTCAAAAGAAGGTTTATTAACAGAAGAATTAGGTCTGTTGGCAATGAGATATTTTTATCAATACGATTGTGACTATTTTGGTATAGATGCATCTGGCGTAGGGCAAGGTACTCTTGACTATATTATGGGTGGAGATAGGTTTGATCCACAATATTCAACTACATATAAAGTTATGACTGTTATTAATAATGACGACTTGGCGGTAAGATGTAAATATAAAGATGCTACAAAATGCATTTACGCAATTAAAGGAAATGCACAATTAAACAATGACATGTGTTTATCTTTAAGATCTGGTCTGCAAAATGGTTATATTAATCTTCTTATAAATGAATCTGATATGGAAGATAAATGGAAAAAACAGATTAAAAATTATAATAAACTGTCAGATAATACCAAAAATATTTTAAGACTTCCATATTATCAAACATCATTCCTTATTGATGAATTAATAAATTTGGAACACGAAGTTGTAAATGGTAAAATTAAAGTAAAAGAAAAATCCGGAATGCGTAAAGACCGCTATAGTAGTCTCGAATACAATTATTTTGTGGTTGATCAGATCCGTTTAAAACAGAAAAAGCGTACTCAATCTTCCACCGACATATCTAAACTATTCTCAGTACGAGCACCCAAAAAAGTAACACGATTCTAAAAGAAAGGAGGTATAACACACATTTGAGTAATTCAAAAAATACAAAGGAACCGATTGTTCAAAAGATTTATACAAAAACTGACGAGTCAGGATATACAGTATCTCGTGATCGTGCGCAAAAAATTAGTTTTGCAAAGTTTCAAGAGCTATTGCAGAGAAATGTAGGGAAAACTTTTACAAAAACTTTTACTACATATACAAAAGAATTGCTTCGAAATTATATTAGTTCACCTAATAACAGCCAAGATAATATTAGAGAAATATCACGTTTTTTGTGCAGATATTCAATGCTTTATAAAAAGCTTCTTATGTATTACCCATCAATGCCTCTTTTCTATTATAATATTACGCAATTAAATGACTTCACAAAAGAAATTAACTCAAGTAAATCAATTAAAAATTATCAAAATCTGTTAAAAAATTTTTCCAAATTTGAACTAACGAAAGATTCATATTCTCAAATGTATATGTCATTAAGAGATGGTTTTGCAGTTTGGGAATTATACGATTCAGGTGAAGATGGTAAAGTGTGGATGCCATTAGACGTGCAGTATTGTCGTATATATGGTAAAACACAAGATAATCAATGGATTGTATATTATGATGCAGCATATTTTGATAAAAATGATAACAAAAATTATATTTATGGTGCAAATAATGATGGCATAGGAGCATGGTCTGAACAACATATAAAAGGATATGAAGACTATAAAAATAATGGTAGAGATTACGAGTGGTATAGATTAGATCCAAACACAACCTTCTGCTTGACATCATGTCCAGATGATGAATTTTATGCCCCTCTTCCATTTTTCTTACCACTTTTTGAGTTGATACTTGATGATATTGATTTACAAGAATTGATTAATAATCGAACAGCTCTTGAAAATTATGTTCTTCTTATAAGCAAAATCCCAACTGTTCCAAATTCAGAAAATGTTGATGACTTTTCATTAAGTCTTGAGCTTGTGCAACAAATGCAAGCCTTAATAGATGCTGTTGTGCCAGAATTGGTTGGTACTGCGTATAGCCCGATGGATTTACAAATGATCACATTCCCTAAATCAAATACTACGGAAGCGAATAATGAATTAGCACAGTCTGTTCAGAATATTTTTGCTAATGCTGGTGCATCTCAGCTTGTTATTAGCGGTGGTTCAAGCACGAACTCAGTTGGACTTAAACATGCTATTCAAAATGATATGAGTACATGTTGGATTTTAGTTAATAAAATTGAGTCTTGGTATAATCATTATATTAAAAATGTGATGTCTGACGGTTATTCATTTAAGATTCATAAAATCACATGGTATAACCAAGATGAATATCAATCTACAATGAAAGATGCCGCTACTCTAGGTGGATCAGCACTTGATTATCTCACAAGTCTAATGGGGAACCCTTATGAAGCTTATTGTAAATTAACATTTGAGAACGCAATAGGAATCAAAAATTTAATGATCCCTCTTCAGAGTTCATTTACACAATCTAGCAAAAAAGATTCTGGTGGACAGACCAAAAATGATGATGATTTATCTGATAGTGCAATACAAACTAGAGATGGAGAAAAGAATGCTGGCACAGCAGCAAATAATTAATCAAGCAAATAGCGCATAAATAAGAGGTGATCATATGAAAAACTCAACACAATTCCTATTCACCTCGGATGAGGTAGTAAAAAATAATTTAGTTAAATTAGGATTCACAGAAATTCCTTCTGGTGGATCTTTTTTTATATTTATAAATAACGCAACTTTAAAATTCGATGATACCATCCCAGTTGATAAAATTGGATTTACAAATAAGTTGATGTTTTAATTTACTCCCTCTTTGGGAGAATTTTTGAAGAAGGGAGGAAATATACGATTGAATAAAAAGCTTTTAACTTTAGAAGATCTTTATGGTTTCTACAGTCAGAAGAAAAAGTCAATGAGTTTTAGTGCGGAGAAATCCGGTTATAATATCGCAGTTCAAACACATGCTGTATTTGAATTAGAGGATGATTTAACAGAAGGGCTATTATACGGAAAAATTAGAGCTTTTCACGATTTGTCTAACAGAAATAATTCTCATATAGAAACAGATGTTCTCGAAGAAAAGATGATGTCTATTAAAGATAGACCTATCATGGCTGATATTATAGAAACATCTGAAGAAGATGAAAATGGAAATCCCATTAAAGATTTTTCTGGTCATACGATGTATTATGACGAAAATTTAGACAAGATGATTTATAAGGAAATTCCAGTAGGTCACTTTGTTCATCCTGAAAGCATTCATCTTGAATATGACGAAGAATTTGATAGAAATTTTGTATATTCTGATGTCGTTGTATACGAGGAATATACTGATACTTGTGAAATTCTGAGAAGACGAAAAACTGTGGATTGTTCTATTGAACTTGTGATTCGAACAATGCATTGGGATAATACAGATAAAACACTTCATCTCGACGATTTTTATGTACAAGGCTGCACTTTGTTAGGAAAAGGTGTACTCCCTGGAATGGCTGGGAGCAAACTGACTCTAAAAGATTTTTCTGAAGAAAACAATTCTTTATTCTCTTCTATTTCAGAAGACGAACACTCTAAATTAATTGAAACTCTGGATAACCTTAATAAAACATTATCCAGTATCAATATAAATTCCAAAACAATTCCAAACACAACTGAAAAATTTGAGAAAGGAGGAAATGAAAAGGTTAATATGACAAAATTTGAAGAGTTACTTAAGAAATATAACAAGACTGTAGATGATATTACTTTTGAATATGAAGGAATGCCTGATACAGAACTTGAAGAATTATTTACTACTCTTTTTGGCGAAGAAGGAGAAGGCGAGGAACCCGTAGAACCTAAACCAAACGATGAGCCAGAATCCGTAGAGGAACCTGTGGCCACAACAGAAGAACCTATTGCAGATGATCCAGAGCCAGATACTGTTGTTACTGAAGAAAAATATTCTAAGACATTTGAATTATCTCACGAAGATATTAGAACAGCATTATACGCTTTACTTGCTCCTATTGAAGAGTCTTTAAACGAATGTTATTGGATTGTAAAAACTACTGATGATTATTTCATCTATCAGTCTGGTTGTAATAATACCTTCTATAAACAAGCATATGTAAAAGAAAATGATGAAGTTAGATTTGAAGGTGAACGTCAGGATGCTTTTGCGGAATTCGTTACAGCAGAAGAAAAGGCTACGTTAGATAATATGAGAGCTAACTACTCTTCTATTTCTGAAAAGCTTGCACAGTATGAAGAAGCAGAACAGATTGCTGATAAGATGACCGTATTTGAAGACGAAGCTTATAAGAATTATCTGGAAACAGATGAGTTTAAGTCTTTGATGGATGTGGAAAATGTAAAGAAATTTACAAAGGAAGAATTAACAGAAAAGGCTGATGCTGCTCTTGGCAAAGTTGTAAAAACAACTAAAACTTTTACTATGAATATTGAGGAGCCTAAAAAGGACGAAAAGAAGCCTGCATTCTTAGCATTCGCAAGAACCGAGCAGAATTCTTCTTTCTTAGATGGTCTGCTTAATAATAAAAACAAAGAAACAAAATAACTATTTAACATTTTAGAACGTTTTAGAAACGTTCTTTTATAATGCAAAAAAATAACAAATAAGGAGGAATTTTCTAATGGTTTATACAAATCTCAAGGCCAAGGAAAGTGACATGCATGGCATGTTTGAGTCTTCTTTAATGTCTGCTACCGACATTGGAAGAATTTTTGATGTAATTGTACGTGATGAAAGCGAAAAAGCTATCGCAGTTGATAATGGTGTCCCTGTAAAGGTTGGTGACTATACCGGCAACGGACTTCAGGAAAGATACGCAACTATTGCAAAGGCAACTGATGCTATTGCTGTAATTGGTTCTCCCGCTGAAGTAAAGACCGCTATGACAAATGAACAGGGTCAGGCTTATCACTTTGTAAACGCAGCTGGTAAACCTGCAAAGGCATATCAGGTAAATGATCCTGCTGTATATGAAGAAATTTTTGCTGTAGCAAGTTATCAGTTTACCGACGAGTCTGCTGAAAATGTCAAGGTTGGAAGACTTGTTGTCACTGATGGTAAGGGTATGTATGTTGCACAGGCTGATGGAACTCAGGTTTCTACTCTTACTTCTACCAATGGTTTTATTGGAAGAATTCACAGTGTTTCCGCAGGTACTTATTACACCATGATTCGCATCCAGGTTCTTCAGAACAAGGATGTCGCTTAATAGAGAAAGGAGGAATAAATAAATGAGAGAAATTACATATTTTAGTGCAAACGTTGTAGCACAGTTTGATAATAAATACGACAATATGCTTGAGTTCAATTCTCTGATGATGGATGCAAGTAATAATATCTTTAATAAATATAATAAAGAACAGACTCAGACTATTCTTAGAAATCAGTTTGACAAGATTCTTGGTCTTAACTTTAAGGAAGCAAATTCCATGAAGCGTAGACAGGCATGGCGTGAGCATTCCAAGGAAATCGCAACTCTGATTGAGGATGTAATCGTTGATAAGATGAATTCTGGTTGGAACGCTGCCAATGCTCGTTTTATGGAGCTTGTAGACGAAAGAAATATTGCAGAAGGTGATGCAAATGAGTTTTTCGTTAATGACAACTCTCTGCTTACTGTGTCCAAGTTTGCAGGTAATCATCACAACCTGATCCGTCAGGCGGTTAAGCCTGGTAAGTCTTTCTCCATTGAAACTTCTTTCTATGGTGTAAAGGTATATACTGACTTCGTGCTGTTCCAGACTGGTAGAATTGACTTTGCTGCTCTTGTAGATAAGATGTATACCTCTATCGAGCAGAATAGATATGCTGCTCTTTATACTGCATTTATGTCTATGGATGAATCTCTTCCTACTGATATGATTCATGAATGTCCGTTCACTGAGGCTACTAAGTCTGAAATGCTTGATCAGGTTGAGGCTGTTGCAGCAACTACTGGTAAGGATGTAATGCTTGTAGGTACTAGATCTGCTATTCAGAAGCTTCAGAATACTGTTAACTACAGCATGTTCTCTGATGCAATGAAGGATGAGAGAAATAAAAACGGTATCCTTGCTAACTGGGAAGGATATGAGTGTCTTGCTTTGGCTCGTGTAAATAAAGCTGGCACAAGAGAAAGTGTATTCTCCGCAGACGATCAGAAAAAGGTCTTCATCATTCCTATTGACCCTGAGTTCAAACCTATTAAGCGTGTAAACGAAGGTGATGTTGCTTACTATGAGACCGGTATGGATGGTCTTAAGAAGGATATGACCGTTGACGCAGAGGTTGTATATCAGGAAGGTATTGGTATTGTTATTGATGAACTCTTCGGAGAACTCAAGATTCAGGGCTAATACATAAATATTGTTTAGGGGAGTGCATATGCACTCTCCTATTTTATAAGGAGAAAAAGGATGAAAATTTTTGAATTAGCAAAAGAATTGGATGTAACTCCAAAAGACTTAATTGCTTTTTATAGAAATAATGATTATCAGGTATCTAGTCATATGCAAAATGCCACTGATGATATGATCGATTTTGCCAAGGCACATATGACAGATATTACTAATAAGAAAACTGAAATAGAAAAAAATGAAGATGAAAATACAAGTAGTAAAACTTCTTTTGTAGAAGTAAAAGCACCAGTGAAAACATTCAAACCTGATGATGAGATTCCTTGTAAAAGTGTTACGCCTTGGAAATTATCAGCAGTTGGTGTTGATAAAAATACTGTATATCATTGGGAGTATTTCGGTGATATTGAGTATTTAAAGTATCGTGATTTACAGGCACTTCGCAGAACTGAATATATTACTAAGCCAAAAATTCTAATTATGGATGCTGATTTAAGAAATCAGTGGGGACGTGAATTGGGCGACGTATATAAGTATTTTGATGGCATCGAATATCCAGAAGAATATTTTGACAGATCTAATGATGAATTTGAAGAATTGATTAAAAATGCTCCTCATTGGCTTACAGATATTATTAAGGTAACTGCAATGGCTATGATTCGTGCAGAAAATTATCCAGATGTAAGAAAGATCAGAATCATTGATGATACACTTGGTACTTGTATTAAAGATTTCTTATAAGGAGGTATCTTATGCCTTCTCTAAAATACGAATCAATATATAAAAAGGCTTTAACCATGGTTAACGACCTTGAATTGGCAACTTATACAGAAGAGGATTTTTATGATACTCTCTGCGAATGGTTGACCACCACTTCTTCTCTCCCACTTCTTCGCAAGAAATTTAGCTCTTATGTTTTAGATGATGAACTCATGGAATTAAATTTCACACTTACAAATAGCGTAGATGATTTATATGATACGAATTTTGTTAAAACTATTTTAGCAAAAGGTATTATCATCAATTATTTCCCATCTAAATTAGAGAACACAAAGAATCTTGCAACGATGATTGGTGGCAAAGAGGAGAAAAAGCTTATAGATAATTATTCTAAGAATATGGAAAGGCTTGCCACTTTACAACGTGAGTGGGAACGTGATTTGTCACGACATACATACTACTTTGGCGAGTATGGTGATTCGAATGGATAAGTTTATTACTCATAAGTATGGTGAGTTCAAAGAATCTCAGGTAGATTACTATAAGCAAAAATTACGAAAGAAAATATTTTGGTTGGTGTTATACACTGATCAGAATACAAAAGACGATTTTCAAAATATAGATGTTGTTGAATATCATAAAAATTTATTATCTGAAATTTCTAGTTGTAATCAACTTTTATTATATCCAAAAGACTTTGTAGAAATTGTTAATAGCTTGGAATCTGCTCTTACTGTTTTAGAGTCAGATGAGTTTGATTTTAAGAAGTATAAAAAGCTTGTTTTTGATGCAGGAGCTTTGCTTCAACGAATGAAAGTTGGTGATAAATAATGTCACTATACGAAAATTATAAAAGACGTATGCAAGTTGATACTTGTTCTACCGGTAAGAACTATCCTACTTTGGGAGAAAAATTAAAAAGTGATTCAGACAAGGTTATGGAATTGACGTGGGATAACAATGTGCAGAGTAAAAAGGCATACATTTACGATTACATGCATGATGATCATCCAGATATAAAAGATCATATGACTTATGAAAATACGGTTAAGACTCCTATTGATGTAAAACTAATAGTAAAAACGTATTCATCGTTAGATCAGGATCAACCAGAGTTCTATTGTCAATTTAGGCCATCTCAGAAGATGGAATTTGAAGTAAATGATGATTTATATTATTTTGAAACAGAGTATCGCCAAAAGTACGGAATAGAATTCCCGATAGGGATGATGCTCGATTTACCTGACGATAGAGGCATTTATAGAAAATGGCTTATCTGTGAAAGAGAACTTGCTAATCAATTCCCTAAGTATCTAATTCTTCCGATAGACTATCAATTTATGTGGATTGAAAAAGACGGAGATAAAATATACAAAAGAAAAATGTGGGGAGTTAGTAGAAGCCAAAAGTCGTATACTATTGGAGTTTACACTGACCGTGTATTTACACGACCAGATAATCAGCAAAAAGCATTATTACCGTTAAATCCAATTACCGAAAATCTATGGTATACAAATGAAGATGATAAAAATATGAGAATGGTTGTCTCAGCAAAGACGAACCACCCTATAGTGTGGAAGCTTACTAAAATTGAGAATAGTACACCACTGGGAATTCAGACATTAACATTTTATCAGAATTATTGGGATTCTCATCGAGATTACATCGAAAAAGACCAGAATGGCAATATTATTGGTATGTGGGCAGATTACTATGATTCATCTATTGAGCCTACGGATCCAGATACTCCATCTACCACTCCATCATCTATCACAGCTAAAATCTCTGCTTCTACATCATCCATAAATGTTGGTGGCAGTTTCAGAACTTTGACGGCAAATCTATTTAATGAATCCAATGAGGACATTACATCTGAATATGAAAACAGTCTATTTACATGGACTTGCAGTATAGATGGTGAAGATTGGACTGATATAGTCACATGGCGATCTGGCACAAAGTTTAACCAGACGAAACTAAGCTTTCCTTTGGACAAAACACAGCTAGGTAAAATTTTGTCTGTGAAATGTGTGATTACAAAAGACGAAGGAGATCCGATTGAATCAGATCCACTTCAATTAGAGATTTTAAGTTAGGAGGTGTCGTTGTATGGAAGAAAAACTAATAACAAAAGATGATCTATTAAATAAGCTTAGAGCGTACAGCGATACTCCTGATGATGATAATATCGTATATAAACAAAAAATCAAAGATGCTCTTTTATCAAATCCTACACTTTTATATTTACTCCATGAAAAAGATTTAGAAGTTGAATTATTTGATGAAGACGGAAACATAAATTGGGAATTTGATGCTGCAACAGGTAAATATAAACCTTTAGGTGAATGGGATAGATATTTTGGAGGAAAATCTAATATTAGGCCATATTTATTTATTCCAGATACTCAAACAAATGTAAAACATTATATTTGTTATCAGGTTGGATTTGATGAGGTTTCAAGATATGATAACATTCAAAAATATGGCAATATTACGTTCATAATTTTTGTTCATGGTGATGACAGAGATGAGAAATGCAGTGGTCTTGCTAGACACGATCTCATTGCTTCTATTATTCGTGAACGTTTTAATTGGTCTAGTATTTTTGGAATGCAAGCAAGATTAATATCCAACAAAGAAAGCACAACAGATAATAACTATCTTGTTAGAACTCTTGTGTTTCAACTTTATGATATTAATAGCATCACAAATACTCCATATGATGAATCATCTCAGATCGTAAATAACGATTATTGGAGGTAATTTGTATGGAATATAATATGAACGACGAATTGCAGGTATATCGTGGAAAAGATTATGTAATATCAAAATATATTACCATACATCAGCCTACTTTAAATGAGATATGCGATATGGGTGAATCAAAGTATTATCAAATGGTATACAATCTCACGGCTACACCACAGTCTATGAAAGCTCAGTTGTGGAAAATGAGGATTGATTATACCGAAATCACTCCGTATATGTTGTTCTATATTATGTTGTATCGTGTTTATTCAAAAGAGTTCACTTCTATTTTGTTTGGAGATTTAGACTTCCAAAAGTTTAAATTATTAAAACATTTAGATGACGAATCAATATATCTTAGTCAATATATAAATGGTGAAGAAGTAATAATAGATGAATATACATACACATTAATTATGGATTATCTCAGAAAAGTTCATTTTATCGAAAAAGATGAACGAATACCTGCTAATAATGCCACAAAGATGATACTTATAGAAGATGCACTGGATGAATTGAAGGCGAATGAAAACAAAGAGTATCATTCATTATTAACTAATTTAATATCTGCACTGGTTAACAGTGAAGGTTTTAAATATAATCATTCCCAAGTCTGGGATATGAAAATAAACGCATTCATGGATTCCGTAAAGAGAATTTCAAAGATTAAGAATGCAGAACTGCTATTACAGTCTGGTTATTCCGGTTTTGGAATCAACCTAAAAGAAATAGATAAAAAACAATTAGATTGGCTAGGAGAACTCAGTTAATGAGTTCTTTTTTATTGCCTAAATTTGAAAGGAGAAAATATTATGATTTTTAATCCTAATGAGCTGGTTCTGGAAAGAATTCGTGCTGTTGAAGAGAGTGATCCTGAAACCAAGGAGGTGACAGGTAGATATACTCAGGTTGAGGATCCTAGTCTTCAGACAAGTGCAGAGGGCACAGATGTAACTGATGCTATGGGCACTTCTATTATGACATTCTATAATGCTCAGACTGGTACTTTTAGCTTCACTAACTCTATCTTCTCTCTCGATCTTGCTGCTTCTCAGTTTGGTACAACCAAGAAAGTAGCATCTGGCGAAGATAAGATTGTTGCACCTGTATCAGAGATTCTAACAATCGGTGCTGATCATACTGTAGTTCTGAAGTATGTTCCTGTAGGTACTACTGGTGCAGAAGTTAAATATGTAAAGGTTATCAATGATGATAATACTTTCGGTAAAACTTATGAAGTATCTGCTGTTGCAGGTGAAGGTAAGTTTACTCTTGATGCAGCTACAAAGAAGATCACTCTTCCTGATGATGTAACTGGTAGAGTATTCGTAAATTATGAAAGAGAAGCTGAAAATGCAGTTAAGGTTACTAAGACCACTGATAGTGTTCCTGCTGTTAAGTCTCTGCTTATTCATGCAATCTTCCATAATCCTTGTAATAAGAACATTGTTTATGCTGGATATATCTATTGCCCTAGAGCACAGATTGATCCTTCCAGTGTTGAACTGAATTTGACCGCCGAAGGAAAACATGCGGCTTCTTATATTCTTCAGAAGCCTTATTGCGATGCTGAAGCAAAACTGTTTGATATTATTGTTACTCAGGACTAATTGAATAAATAGTAAGAGGGGAGCATATTACTCTCCTCTTATTTTTGATGGGAAGGAAAGTACAATGAGTGAACCTTTAAATGGTGTTTGTGATATCTGTGGCAAAAGATATTCTGTTTGTAAAACATGCCAAACTGTTAAAACTTTTAAACCATGGAGAACTATAACAGACACTCTTGAACATTATAAAATTTTCATTGCTCTTTCTGAATATACGAGAACAAAAAATAAGGAAGAAGCAAAAGAACAATTAAGTCATTGCGACTTATCTGATTTGGAGAGTTTTCTAGATCGAATCAAAAATGTAATAAAAGAAATTAGCGTAGAACCTAAAACGGAAGCTGTTGAAAAAGCAGAAGAAATTCAGGTTGAACAAAAAAATGTAAAAATGAAATATGCTTCTAAGAAACGTGGAAACATTAAAGATGAAAATATTGAATAGTAAGTTATTTTTTGTAGATAGATTGTAGGCTACACATTAATTACTATTCAGTATTTTTTGTGTAGCCTATTTTTTACGATTTTTGGAATGAAAGGAATGATCAGTTATTAAAGAATATAGTGAAGTTTTTGACAGGAGTGTTAATGGGTATGAAGTAGACGACGTGCGGTTTATTCCGAATATGGCACAGAACTTTATGTATCTAAACTCTCATCTTTCAAAAGGGCAACTTGTAGATGTAATACCTGGACAAAACAAACGTGTTGTTTTTGTTTGGAAGAAATCAAAGGAAATGACAGAATTGTACAAACAATGGTGTGCTGCATCTGAACAAGAGAAAGGAGTTTAATGGCATTTATAGATGAAATTGCAGCTTATGTTGTTAAGTATGCTCCACAATATGGAATTAAAGTATATTCTCCTATTATTGCTCAGTCAATTTTGGAATCGGCTAGTGGAACTTCTGAATTGGCTAAAAATGCTCATAATTATTTTGGGTTAAAATATAGAGCCAACAGATGCCCTAGTGCATCTGGCACATATATTAAAGTTGGTTCTGAGCAGTCATCGAATGGTAAATATACTTCTTCTACTATGACATGGTTTAAGTTCAAAAATATGGAATCTGGTGTGAAAGGTTATTTTGAATTTATTAGCATTTCTAATTATTCAAATCTAAAAGGGATCACGGATCCAAAGAAATATCTCGAAGCAATCAAATCTGATGGATATTGCACAAGTCTGAATTATGCCAATAACGTGATGAACGTTATCAAGAAATATAATATCACAAAATATGATAAACAATCAAATATTATTGAATCACTTGGAGGTGATAAAATGGTTATTAACGTACATGGAGGTCACAATCCAAAAGGAAAAGTGGCATGTGGTGCCGTAGGCTTACTTAACGAATCTGAACAGGATAGAATTATTAAGGATAAGGTAATTGATTTACTACGATCTAAAGGACATGCTGTATATGATTGTACTGTGGATAATGGAATAAGTCAGAATGATGTTCTAAGGAAAATTGTTGCAAAATGTAATGCACATAAAGCAAATCTTGATGTATCTATTCATTTCAATGCCGGTGCTAAAGATCAAAGAGGTAACGGTAGAACTAGCGGTTCTGAGGTATGGATTTATAAAAATACGTCTTCTGCTAAACCGGTAGCACAGCGAATTGTGAATAATTTAGCATCTATCGGTTTTGCTAATCGTGGAGTAAAAACAAGTACTGGATTATATTTCTTAAGAAAAGCCGCAGCTCCTGCATTATTAATTGAAGTATGCTTCGTAGATGATCGTGATGATTACAATGTGTATATGGCAAATGTAGATAAAGTAGCAAAAGCTATTGCTGAAGGAATTCTTGGAACAACCATTAATTCTACTTCTAGTACTACAACAACTACACCTGCTACAAAACCTTCCACATCAACAACGACTTCTTCTAAATATATCTACAATGGTCTGGACTACTCTTTAGTTTTCAATCCCACTTATTATGCTAATACATATGCAGATTTGAAGAAAGCTTTTGGAACTAACGCAACGGCACTTTGGAATCATTTTAAGCAGAATGGTATGAAAGAAGGACGTAAAGCAAGTGCTAATTTCGATGTAAAAGTATATAAGAATACTTATTCAGATTTAAGAGCTGCATTTGGAGAAAATCTTCCACTCTACTACAAGCATTATATTGAGCATGGCAAAAAGGAAGGAAGAAAGGCGGTCTAAATGAAGAAGCCATTTTCAAAGAAACTATTAATTATTGATTATGTTATTGCTGTTGTATTGATTGTGGGATATATGGTATGCGTTGCATTAAATGGTCTCTATGAGATGCAGTACATATCTAATATCTTAGTAAACGGTTATGATTCAGGCTATCTTACTACTGTCCAGCTTTTCAATTTAGATGGTTTTGGTGTTTTACTTGGAATCTGGATCGCACAGTTAGGAATTTCTAGTGGTGCGTATTATATGCTGATTAAATCTGAACACAAAATTCAGCTACCTATGCAGATGATTAATGAGTTGCCAGATGATGTAAAAGAACAGGTGGATATGAACGATTTAATCACTACCGTATTAACAACAACTGATAACTAGAAAGGGAAACCATATGAGTGATAATATGTTTAAATTTATTATGACATTAGTTCCTGTGTTTGGAGCTATTGTCACCTATTTCGTAATTCCTTATATCAAGTCTAAAGTATCTCAGACTCAGATGGAAGAAATTATTAAATGGGTAACTAAAGCTGTTGAAGCTGCTGAAGTATTATTTGATGCGCCAAAGTCTGGCGAGGAGAAAAGGGAATACGTTATCAAGTTCATTGATAAGATGTTTAATTCGAAGAAAGAGGTTATCACAGAAGAACAGATTCGTATTCTTTTGGAAGCTGCGTGGAAGCAGATGCAGGATAACACTCAGACCAAGTAAGAAAGGTTGGGTGTTTATACATGGGAACTATAGAAGGATTTTTCAATATTGATTGGAAAATGTTTGCAATTACACTTTTTGCAGTTCTGTTAGGCTTTCAAGCGATTGTTAAAGTAGCATCCTGGCTTCTTTTCGATTTTCTGGGAATTGAAACGAAATCAATGAGACAAAAGCGTGAAGAACATAATCTTGTTATGTCTACTGCTAATGGTTTAAAAGAGTTGACAGAAACGCATAAGAAAGATATCCAAAAAATTGACGAGGATAATCTTAAACACTATCAAGAGTCATGTGAAATACGAAACAATTTGGTAAAAAGTATTGAAAATATTTCGGATAAAATTGACCAGATGAAAAATGATACAGATAAGCGTTTCAAAGAAAATGAAGCTAAAGAAAACAAGCGTGTTCAGGCTGAGTTAAAAGATAGGATTTCTCAATCCTATCGTTACTATCATATTAAAAACCAAATAAACAAAATGGAGCTTGAATCACTTGAAGGATTGATTGCTTCATATGAAAGTTATGGCGGATTAAATTCATTTGTTCACTCTGTTGTACAAAAAGAAATGTACACATGGGAAGTAATAGATGACTAAATAATACCGCAAAATCAATAAAGGAAAGAGTGATTTCGTAAGGAATCACTCTTCTATTTTGGAGGAATAATGGGAAATATTTTATATCTTACTTCTCCTCTTCCACCATCGGTTAACCATTATTTAGCATACAGAGCTATTATTAAAAACAAAAAACCTATGGCAATGAGCTATAAAACTCAAGAGGCTATAAAATACCAAAAAAGTTTTATGCAATATGTGAAAGATGAAGTAATAAAACAGGATTATGATCTTATACCAAATAAAACTAGACACTTTTATATAGATGCAGTTTTTTATTTTGACAGGACAGATCGAGATCCAAATAATTATTTTAAGTGTATGTTAGATGCTATTACAGATACCGGTTTAATATGGGTGGATGATAATGTAACATGTGAACGTGTTCAAAGAATTTATTATGATTCTATAAGTCCACGTATAGAATTAAAAATCTATCCCGTAGAATATATTGGTATTTTCGATAATGCATCTCAGTTAGAAAACTTTGAAACTAACTGCATCGGTTGTACCAGATACAAACGAAATTGTAGCATTTTAAACAAGGCTAAAGAAGGACGTATACAGTCTGAAATAACAGATTTTGTATGTTCTACAAGGAAATAAAATGTACTCAGAAGAAATAGATACTTTGCTTAAACAACATAACTTCTATATAACCCCTAATACATATATGGAAATTTGTCACTATTCTCCTCAGATCAGTCGAATCAAATATACTCCATTTGATAATGGATACTTTGAGATTTGGACTAATGATGGATATTATTGGAAATTCTTCATGACGCATTAATTTGTCCAACCTATAGAACATAACATATATTATAGTTTTTTGTATAAAATAATACATATATAGAAACAATAAATACATGGAAAATAAGTTATGGGAACATAGGACTAAAAAAGATTTGTCGTTAAGAAAACTTTCTAGATTAACCGGCATATCGGTGTCTGAACTTAATAATATTGAAAACGGTAACACAAACGATATTCTTTTAAGTAATGCCGTAATACTTTCCAAAGTACTTAATGTTGATTTATATGAATTGTTTTGTATAAAATAATATTATGGGCCGAGAGGGAGGTATTATTATGGAGAATTTATTTTTCAAGGTTGTATGCGTTGACGAATCAGATCCTTTTGAGTATAGGGTTCTTGAAGAGGCAAACAGGGGTAGTCTTAAAGAAGTTCATGATTTTGTAAACGAACGATTGGAACAACATGAGGGTGCAAAATGGCTGTTAATACCTTTCAGTTGTAAAACAAAATAATATAACAATTATTACAAGAGTCAGGTTATCCTGGCTCTTTTTGTATGGAGAGAAAAGGAGAAAATAAAATGAAAGTTTTAGAATTTTGTGAAAGATATAATAATACTACTGATCAGTTAAAGTGTAGTTTTATTAATGAAAATTTGAAAATTAAGCCTTATATTTCTATCATTGAAAAAGATGGGTATGCACAGGCTATTTTAAATAAATCTATGTATGATCAGGAAGAATATACAGATGAAGAAGGTAATAAGAAATTTCGTAAAACTGATAGAATCAAAGTAAATTCCGTTGTTCAGTATGTTCAGTTTTGTCGTTTTATTATTACTAATTATACAAATTTGGAAATTGAAGACGGAAGCTTTATTAAGGATTATGATGCTTTAAAATCTTCCGGTCTATTAGATATATTAATTATTGGAGATGAGAATACTCCTCCACTGATTCCAGTAAATGAGATTGCTGAGTTTAGATCTATTTTGGATATGAAGGCAAAGGACGTTTTAACAAATGAATATGAGCCTCATGCATTTATTTCTAATCAGGTTGAGCGATTTGCTATGCTGTCTAACGTAACTTTGAATCCTATTATCGAAGCAGTTGGTGAAAAGATTGGAAGTATGTCAAAGGAAACAGTTGACAAGATTATTGATTTTGCTAAGAAGGGTGAATTTAAAGAGGTGTAAGATATGGAGATTATGAATTTACCTAGAGCTTGTGGAAAATCAACTAATATTATTATTGAAGCGGTTAAGACCGGCTATCCTGTTATTGTTGGAACAAATATGCAGAAAAGACATCTTGAACGTCGTGCGGAGGGAATCACAAATAAACGAATTTCTATTTATACTGTAGCAGAATTTTGTAATAATGATTTTTGGCGAGGAAAAATAGATTTCAAACCTAAGAAAGTATTAATTGATGAACTGTCATCTGTTTTAAGTTATTTGTTAAATGCTGAATGTGAAATGGCAACAATGACCAGTAAATCTCTTGAAGAATACTATGGTCATAGAGATGAGGTAAAATCAAATGAAAATTGAAAATGAATATTATGTGTTAATCAAACTTGGTACACGAGATAAAGGTACATATAGAGCAAAAGCTGGAATTGGAGATGTTGATACGGATACAATATTTCTTGGTAAAGACGGTGAATTTGTAGAGGATATCAAACAAGCTATTAAAGCAACGAGCAAAAAGACTGCAATGGTATTAATCCAAGATTATGAAGCAAGCCACGATTATGAAAGATCTGGATTCACTCCTATTCTTGTAACAGAGAAAATTACGTGGTGATGAATTTCAAATTTCGAAAGAAATTATAATTAGTGAAACAATATATAAATAGAGAAATAGCATCGTATTTCTACGATGCTACCCCTCTTCTGACATGTCCTCCTCGTGGTATCATGTTACACTCACTGGATCATGTTATGCAATTAGTCGGATTGCATTTCAAGATAAGAATGTAATGTAATGGACGACATATATAATTTGCTCTTCATTAATTATAACACTTGCGAAATATCTGTCAAGCAAATACTTTCTCTACTTGCGTTATTATATCTCAAGAACTTGTAAATATAGGGTTTGTATTATAGGTTTGTGTAGCAGAAGGTGACTAGTCTTCTACCGTTCTATCTAATTCATAAATACAAGTAGATACTCATATCTGTGGTGCTTATGTTACGTAGTTATTTCTTTTTGTTGTCTCTGTAGACTGTATATACAAGTCCTGCGACTGCAACACAGGCAGAAACAATAGAGCAAATTAATTCCATTACTACAGGCTTCCTTATCTACCTATATTTACCACAGATATAGAGATTGTAACATAATTGCAGGAAATTATCAATCAGGCTTCATAGGTGTCACAGCTTATGGAGCTTTTATTATGGGGAGTTTGGTACTCTCCTATTTTAGTGTGGAAATAGTTAAATTGTAGTGGAAATCTTGGAGGTTGAAAATAGATGGCAATAAGAGCTACAGGATTAAAAATAAATGACAAAGAACTGCAAAAATTCGCAGATAGAATAACTGAAAAATATGTTGATAGATATATTTCTGCCGGTAATAAAGCTCAGAAAGAAATCAGACAACAATCTACTATTGAATGGTTTGTAAATGGACATGATACAATGCTTGATTCATTAGAATTCGAACATAAGTTGGTTCAAAAAAATGGATTTGCCACTATCTATTTCACTTCTTATGTAAACATGGTAAAATTCGATACTTTAGCAAGGATGAATGATCCATCTATTTATAGATGGAGGGCGAAATATGATGCTTCTATTGATCCTGCTGATTTTCTAATCAACTTGCAATGGAATCAAGGAATTCATGGATTACCTCAAATATGGCATCATCCAAACTATAGATTTGGTCAGTCATATTCTAGTGGTGCTAATACATGGACAAACCCGTATTTTAATCAGAGTGATTCCATGGAATCTTTTACTCGTAGGAATTTTGAATCCAAGTGGGAATCCACTGTTAATAAATATTTGAAAAAATAAGATGAGGAGGAATTTAAATGCCAAATAATGTTGCTGCTTCAATGACAGCAAGTATCGTAATAGATAAAAGTGATCTATTAGCACAGATATTAAAAGGGTTGTCTGAAGGTCAGAAAGAATTAGAGAATAATAAATTGGAGATGTATTTTGATTTCTCCGATTCTAAAAATAAAGCAGAGTTTGAAAAAACTTTGCAGAAATATAAAAAACAGCTTGCTTCCAATGATTTTGTTGTGAAGATAACCAACGAAGGCATCGAAGAAACTGTCAAGAGTTTAGATAAACTACTTGATGTGGTTAAATCAATTGCTTCTGGTAAAGGATTTGGAACTGGAACTGGAAGTGGGAATGGTATTGGGAATTCTATTGTAGATGAAAATCAGCTAAAAACAGTGATTGATTTATTCACAAAGATGGAATCTAATCTAGCTTCTATCAAGAAGATTTTTGTTGATGTTGGTGATGGCGAAGAGTTCAGTCCTCTTTTCTCTATGATTAATAAGATTAATTCTTCTATTTCTGAATTAAGTTCTAGCGTAAAAGACATTGGGCTTAACATGAATATTGATGTAGGTTCTGACACAGAGCTAGAAGCAAAGATACAGAGTAAAATGTCCAATGCTTTACAAGCATATCAGAGATTATTTGAGCATATCAAAATGTCTGGTGTTGGCGGTTCAATGGTTAACACAAATTTCTTTGAATTCGACATTAATCAATTTGATACTATGATGGCAAAAATTCAGGCTTATCGTAAATTTATTGAAAATATGCGAAATCAAGTTAAGTCCGAATTTGGTGGAAAAGATCTTTTATACACAGAAACAGATAAGAAATATTGGACTTCTGCTGCATCGGCAATGGGACAACTTACTAAGGCTCAGAATGAAATGAATAAGTCTGCCGATGCGAATCCATTGGATGATTTGTTTGGCAAGACTGATCTCACGGGCATTATTGAGCAGTTAAATCTTATTGTATCTAAGCTTGACGAAATTTCTGTGGCAGCTACTAAGTTCTCAGAAACATTTAGCCAGGGATTAAATGTAACTACTTCTGTTGAAGAGGTGGCAAAACTCACAGAAAAAGTTAAAGAACTTGAAACTGAATTAGTAAAAGTAAAGTCTGTTTCTACCGGCTCTACTGAAACGAATATTTCATCTGGAATGAAAGACGCATTTCATGGAAACACTACTACGTCCTCTGCTGAATCAACTAATGCGATTCAAAAAGAGAATAATGCATTAGCTGAGACTGCTGAAAATGCTGAAAAAGCTGCAACTTCTAAGAAGAAATTTTCTCAGGCAAACGAAAAAGTAAAAGAAACGGCTGATGAGTCTGTTTCCTCTATTAAAGATGAGGCAAACGCTTTTTCTCAAGCAGAATGGGATAAAAATGTAAAAGCAATTCAGGATTATATGAATGCTGTTTCAAAGCTTAATAATCTAAAGGCTTCTGATAAAGGGACTGGCAGAAAATCTAACCAAATTAAAACACAAATCAAAGAAGTAGAATCATTAAAGGATGCGGCATATGGAGCTAGGCAAAACTTATCTTCTATGATCAATCCGCATAGTGTAGATATTGATACATGGGAAAAATTTGTCCAAGTTATGAGGCAATTTAGTCAGGCTTCATCTGGATCTGCCGAGTCTGTTGCGAAATTAGAAGATACCTTACAAAATGTAAAAACTTCTATAGTTAATTCCGTTCAATCTTCTATTGATGGATATAATAAGAAACTTGCAAACTTCTCTGCTACTCCTGCTGATTTTAATCAGAGTGAAAAATATAAGGCTAATTTAAAAGAGTTAAAAGAACAAATTTCTCAGTTTGAAGCCTTCCGAGATCAAATAGCTTCAAAAGATACAATCACTGAAGAAGATATCCAAAGTATAGCGAAATATAAATCAAATATTGAAGATGCTACTCGTGCTATTACTTCTATGACAGCGGCTGAAAAAGGATCTACTTCTTTATCAAGAGACAAGCTGTATAACAAAATTGGCGATTATATGAAGAAAAACTCTGGATTATCCAAACAGTTCAGAGTAGAACTTCAGAAACTACAAAAACAGTTAACAATGCGTGGTGCAAATGCCAATGTATCTGATTTGACTGATGAGTTTTTGAAACTTCAGATTCGCATTCGTGAAGCTGGTGAAGAAGGTAAGAAATTCTGGGATGTTGTTAAGGAAAAAGCTTGGTATGGTGCTGCAAGCCAGATTGGAATGGCTTTTGGTGTTAATGATATTTTCAGATATGGGCAGCAAGCAGTATCAACAATTACCGAACTTGACACTGCTTTAGTTGACTTAAAAAAGACTACTTCTATGTCATCTTCTGAGCTTGAGAATTTCTATTACGACTCTAATGAAGTTGCAAAACAGATGGGTGTAAGTACTGAGGAAATTATAAATCAGGCGAGTGCTTGGTCACGTCTTGGTTTTTCTACTAAAGATGCAAGTACAGAAATGGCAAAATTAAGTGCTCAATTTGCCGCTATATCTCCTGGAATGGATCTTGATACTGCTACTGATGGTCTTGTTTCTACGATGAAAGCGTTTAATATTGACGTAGAAGATGCACAACGAGAAATATCAGATAATATAAATCGTATCGGTAACACAGCTGCAACCTCTAATGATGAAATTGTTGATATGTTAACTAGATCTTCCGCTGCAATGTCCGCTGCAAACAATACATTGGAAGAAACAATAGCCCTTGAAACGGCTGCCGTAGAAATCACAAGGAACGCAGAAACCACTGGAACAGCCTTCAAAACGCTGGCAATGAGAATAAGAGGTTATGACGAAGAAACCGAGCAATTATCTGAAGATTTGGAAAACATTTCTGGTGATATAGCAGATTTGACAAAAACGGCTAAAACACCTGGCGGAATAAGTTTATTTTCTGATAAAGAAAAACAAACTTACAAATCTACATATCAAATATTAAAAGAAATTAGTGAAATCTGGGATGATTTAACTGATAAAGATCAGGCACAACTTCTTGAAAAATTAGCTGGTAAGCGAGGGGGTCAGGTTGTAGCAGGATTACTTTCCAATTTTTCTGCCGCTGAAAAGGCTATGAAAGAAATGGATCAAGCTGCCGGTTCAAGTGATGCAGAAATGTCAATTATACAAGAATCTCTTGAATATAAGATCAATGCCTTAAAAGAGACATGGGTTGGAACTGTTCAGGATATCTTGGATCGTGGAGATATAGGTACTATCGTTGATGGACTGACTAAAATCTCCGAAGCAATTGGTTTTGTAACAAGTAACTTAGGAATTCTTAAAACAGCAGCATTAGGCGTTGCTGGTTATCTCTCCTTCAAAAATGTTGGTATACTCGAATTATATTAGTTGAGTATCAAAACTGTCTGTTAAAATGTTTTGAATGTGCCAACAGTGTATATAATTTACTTCGGATACGAAGGTTTAGAATACACTAAGTCGTGAGATACACGATGATAAACACCATATAACGTCTGAATAGACTTACATGTCATAAACATGTAACTGGGAAGCACGTAAAACTCATACTACTCCGCTATTTTGGCAACAGAATAGACATAGTAACAATGTATGAACTCGTGTGGTCAGGTCGGAAGTTTCCTTATGGGAAGAACCGCCACAGTAATGCTATGGGTGGGATTCGACAGATGAAACGCTGTCGATGACAATAGCCATTCGGTACTATTACGGAACGTAGCCGTAAAATTATGAGTTAGGAACTTATCTCCTACTTCTACGTTTGTTTGGCCTTTGTGCATTAAGGTTTGATAGGAAATGCATAAAATAAAAAGGAACTGCTCTACGCAGTCCCTAGTCATTTCGCCCGTGTAAATCAACTTCGACAGAAGTATCTTTATGTTGGGCTTTTGCGTGGATTTCTTTATACTTTGTAACTTTATTTACTATGTATTGGATTAATTTGCAAATAGCAAGCACGGCTTTAAATAAAAGCAATGCGATAAATCCAAATAGAATACATATTATAAAGAAAGCGACTACATTATATAAAGAGTTACATTCAACAGCATAATATAAAATTTCCATATTTTCTATTCTCCTTTATAAGTATTTGTTTAGAACATGTGTTCTTATACTATATAAATAGGAAAAATAGTTTTAATTTCTCCAATATTTTTTATGATTTAATATAATTTTATATTTACTGTCGAATAAAAAAGATGAAAAATTTGCAAAAACGGAAGAGTTGTCCCTTTACATTTTTTTCAAAATATGTTACTTTCAAAATATCAAAATTTTTCAATTTTTTTGAAGGAGGTAACATAATGGAAGATATTAAACAAAGTCCTAAAAGCCTTAGTTCTTTGGTTGGGGAAATGAATAGAGGAAAGAAGTATAATTTCGACTTACCTATACAGAGAAGAGCTGGCATTTGGTCTCCTAAAGAGAAAAGTTTATTTATTGATACATTATTAAGAGATTATCCTGTATATCCTGCATTGGTAAATAGACATTCTGATACCGGCAAATTAGATGTTGTTGATTTCAAACAGAGATTCACTACTATCAAAGCTTTTGCAAATGATGAATTCAGATTATCTAAAGACTTAGATCCTATTATGATAGATGGTGTCGAGTATGAAATTGCAGGTAAAAAATTCAGTAAATTAGATGAAGTCGTTCAGGATAAATTCAATTCCCGTGACATCTCCATTATCACAATGACTGACGCTACTGAGGAAGAAATTGCAGAGATATTCGATAGAATCAATTTAGGTCATAAACTTACAAATTCGCAGCGTAGAACCAAGATACAAAGTGGTGATCTTCGTGATGTTATTTATAACTTGGCATCTCATCCGTTCTTTGAAAAAGTTCTGACCAAGGCTCAGTATAAGAAGAACGTAGATAGAGATACTGTTATCCAGGTATTGATGCTTACAGAGAAATCTGATCAGTATGATTTTGGTTCTTTCAGAAATGCAGATATGAATAAATTCATTGAATATTACAATGAAAAAATATCTACTCCTGAAGGCAAGGAAAATTCAGACAAAAAGATTGAGAATGTTAAAAAGGCACTTGATCGTCTGGATGAAGAATTTGATGATGATATAAAAATAAAGCAGCTTACTCTTCCATTTGTAATCTACGGTATGTATCGTATGTACAAAGATGCAAAATCAACTGCAAAATATGTTGAGTGGTTGAAGAATTTCTTAGAGACATATGATTCTAATACTGAGTATTTGCAATACTGCTCTAGCGGTACCAGCAATGGAGACATGGTGAACGGTCGTCTTCAGATCTTTAGAAATGCTATAAGAGGAATGTAATAATTTTCAATTAATAAGGAGTCTATCTTAAATTTGATAGACTCTTTTATTATATAATAAAAGGAATAAAAGGAATGAAGCAGTCAAAATTATTTCCGTGCTACTCTATTCCACTTCGAGATTTTTTAACATCTCATGGAGTCAGATACGAGTTAGTAGGGTTACATCCAGAAACGCATAAAATGTTTTGGGTTTATATAAAAGACGAAAAACTAAATAATTTAACATCAGAGTGGTCAAAAAACTGACCGCTCTTTTTTATTGCAAATTTTTAATTGAAAGTGAGGAATTTATGATTAATATATTTTTAGATAGTCTGCCTAGATATAGAAAAGGGACTTATAAAGGAAAAATCAATTGGGCTGATTCCATAGGAACAAATGTTAAATTTGAATATATCGACGATGAAAAAGAAGATATTACATTTTGCGGTAATCTAATCATTAAAGGATATAATTGTAATACTCGAAGACTTACAATTGACTATAACGGAATTATATCTGAAATAAGGACATGTAGATTACAGGATGGGAATATAAAAAAGCTAATTGGAGCAAATATAAATACGACAACAGGCCGCTTTGCTGATTATAAGATAGAAATCGGTGATCAAATAATTGATGAAAATCGAAATTTTACAATATTAAATAGGAAACGAGTAAATACTCAAAAGTATCAATATAGAAAAATGTATAACTACCAATGTAATATTTGTGGTTACGATTCTGGATGGATGGAAGAATGCGATTTGTTACATCATAAATCCGGATGTCCATGTTGTTCTAATTATGTTGTGGTTAAAGGTATAAATGATATACCTACTACAGCTCCATGGATGATACCATATTTTCAGGGTGGATATAAAGAGGCTGTTAATTATACAAGTGGCTCCAATAAAAAAATATATCCAATATGTCCTATTTGTGGTAAAATAAAAAATATCAAAATTTCGATATGCCAGATTAAGGAAAGACATTCAATTGGATGTACATGTAGAGATGGAATAAGTTTTCCAGAAAAATTCTTTATAAGTTTTTTAGAACAGATGCATATTAAATTCATATATCAATTAAGCAAATCTAATTTTGAATGGATTGAGAAATATTGTTATGACTTCTATTTACCAGATTATAATTGTATCGTAGAAACACATGGTGAGCAGCATTATAAAGACACAACATGGTCTTCGTCAACAGCGACGAATGGAAACGATATACGTAAAATGAATTTAGCTATGAATAATGGAATAAAACATTATATACAACTTGATTGTAGAAAAAGTACAATGAAGTTTATATCAGATTCTATTTTGAATAGCGAATTGAAAAATTTGTTAAAAATAGAAGAAAATAAAATTTACTTAAATCAAATAAATGCAGGAGAAACAAAATAAAATTAATTGGAAACAATGTTCTGAATTTGCTTGTGGTAATATAACAAAAGATATTTGCGATTTTTATGTAAATAATAATCATAACATTAGTATTGTTTCAGAACATTTTCAGTTATCAAAATCTTGTATAGGCAGATATTTAAGATTAGGAAATGAATTGGGCTGGTGTATGTTTCCATATCACACATATAGACGTGTTTTAGTATTTAGTAAAAATGAATATTTGGGTATTTTCCCGTCAGCAAAATATATAGAAAGTATATCTATGAATAATTTTAATACTTATTTAGGGCAAACACAGATTATTAGAAACTGTAACAAAAACAAATATTCTAATGTAAAAACATATAAAGATTTTTATTTTATTTTTGAGCCAGATTACTTGAAAAATTATAAAACCGTTTCTTAACCAGGAAAACGTTCGTGGAAGATTTGACTACTGGCGTGAAACTGTAAAGAGAATTGGTTAGTTCTATCAACTAATTTAATCTAATAAACTTCACACAAAGAAATAGGAGAAAGGTTTTAAAGCCTCTCTCCTATTTTAGTGTAGAAAAATGCCCCTTTCACTTTTCCATTGTTATTATATATTGCTTTGAAGTTGTGAAGCAATAAAATATCATCGACAAATGGTGACAATTTAGTACATATGTTCAGAGTAGCATTTTGCCATTTATTGGTATATAATATACAGTACTATATTACTAAAGAATGGTGGTATTTATGAGGGAACGATTTTATCAGAAAACGAGGTTTAAAAATACTGTTTTAATATTGATACCTACTGCTGTTTCTGTTATTGGTGTATTCACGTCAATAACATCAGATATAGTTATAAAAATAATTTTAACATCAATTACTGTTATTTTAATGATAACATTGGTAGCATTTGTTATTTATTATGGGAATCAAGAAGACAAAGTATATAATGAATTACAGGAAAAAGATGGAAAAATTATAAATCTTACAAACATATTAGCCCATATGGAAAATGATTATAAGACAGTGACATATGAAATTTCTTCATTGTCTGAATTAGCGGAAAAATGGGCTATGGTAATTAATTCATTTGCAAATAACGTTAAGTTAAATGGTTGTATATCTGATAAAGCTTGGGATAAGGTTAAACAGATTGATGCAATATGCTTATATTGTAGAGACATGATAAAACAATATTGTAATTTAAATGATAATTCTGGAATTTCAGTTTGTTTTGTTGAATATAGTGTAGATGAAAATAATGTGGAATGGGTTCATATGATTTCACATTCAAATCCGATATCTTTAAGGCCGTCTGCATGTAAAGAAAGGGTTAAATTATCAGATTGTAAATATCATTATGCAGAACTAATACGTGATAAATTATCAGATATTGAAATTGCAATAAGCAACGCTGAGATATTAAGGATATTCAAAAAGGTTTCTTTTAGTACTGATCTATCAAAATATTCTCAATATATTGCAATTCCTTTATATTGTAAAAGCGGCAAATTATTAGGAATATTTCAGATAGTAACAAAACATAATTATATTATAGAAAGTGATAAAGTTAAACTGGAACAATTTATAACTAAAAATATTATTCCTTTATGTAATCTAGTTGTTTTGGCAGACAAGATTAATAAAGGACTTTATATAACCCCTTCTATAATTAATAAGGAGGTTTAAATTTAATATGGCAAAATATAAAAAAAGAGAAATTCACATAATTGATATGTCTGGAAGATTAAATGTAAGAATTATACATACAGAGACTACAGCCGAAGATATTGAACAAGCAATAAAAGAATATGAAGAATCCAGATTAAAAATCGAGAAACAAATGCAGGATTATGAACAACATATAAAGCAAATGTTTATCGATGCTACATCAGAAGCACATATACATGTTACATGTAATGACGCTGATTACTTTATAAAAAAATATGGTGAAAAATTTTCAGGTAGAAATCCTAAGAATATTGAAAACAGAATAAAAATGTACGAAAAGTATATTGATGGTGAAGGGCAAGAAGGATAACTTTCTTGCCCTGAATATTATAAGTGTATGAATAAGACTCATCTTTCAACAAGTCTTTTACTACTCTTCTATTTTTTATCAAAAATCAGATCCACACTTATTACAATGCCACTGTTTTCCAACTTTCTTACTCGCCAGTCCAAACATGCCGGTTGAGATTACTCTACTTGCGGTAGTTAGCTTTGATGTATTTGTGGAGTGGCAATAAGGACACGTTTATATCAGAATTTCAATAAGAAAAGTGATAATCAATAAAAACATTTCAATAAATATAATTACATAAAATGATTCAAATAACTTTATATG
>ERZ1034901.178-NODE-178-length-52772-cov-15.499972_pt1 | contig 52772 bp, 46 predicted proteins | sample MGYA00520628_ERZ1034901 | MGnify/ENA primary metagenome ERZ1034901 (study PRJEB33766, sample SAMN09781783) | gut metagenome | biome: gut microbiome | host: Homo sapiens | place: Madagascar | study: EMG produced TPA metagenomics assembly of the PRJNA485056 data...
CCCACGACCCTCTGGTTCGTAGCCAGATACTCTATCCAACTGAGCTACTGGCGCATCAAAATTTGCAGAGCACGAACTATAGACGAAACGATCCAAAAAAGCAAGAGGCAAAGAAAAATATTTTTTGAAGCCAATAAAAAGCCCGGCGATCCGAAGATGTCGGGCTGATGCGGCGACTGTTTCGTCAGTCTGGAGGCTGATCAATCCTCTCGACGGGCAATCAGGCTCACGAACCAGTGCCTGCCGTCCTTCTCCGCTTCCGTCTGGCCGAGAAGCCTGTGGCCTGTCTGACGGGCGAAATCGGAGAGATCAGGAAGACTGTGCGGGTCCGTGCTCCAGACGCGCAGCAGAGCGCCGGAGGGGAGCTTTGCAAGCGCCTTCTTGGCTTTGAGCACCGGCATCGGGCAGGAGAGGCCGGGAAGCATCAGCTCTTCGGCCTCTCCCGCGAGCGCGCAGGCGTCCGCGGGACTCGTCATCAGAGACGCTCCTCAATCCAGGCGCGGGCCTTGACGAGCGCGTCATTGAGGTGCGCCGCGTCGGCAGCGCCCGCCATGGCGAGGTCAGGCTTGCCGCCGCCCTTGCCGCCGAGGAGGCCGGCAACGAAGTTGGCGAGTTCGCCCGCCTTCACCTTGCCCGTCAGATCCTTCGTGACGCCGGCAGCGAGCTGCACGCGGCCGTCAGGCTGGGCTGCGGCGAGAACGGCAACGGCAGAGCCGAGCTTGTCCTTCACCTTGTCCATCGTCTCGCGAAGCGCCTTGGCGTCAGCGCCGTCGAGGCGGGCGAGCAGAACGCGAACGCCCTTCACGTCAACGGCTTCGCTGATGAGCGCATCGCCGGCGCGGGAGGCCATCTGGCTCTTCAGCTGCTCGATGCCCTTCTCAAGCGTGCGGACCGTGTTGAGGAGGTCGGCGGCCTTGGCCGGGATTTCATCGGCCGGGGCCTTGAATTCACGCGCCGTGCGGGCGACCAAGGATTCCTCGTGCTGGACCCAGGTAAGCGCATTCATGCCGGTAACGGCCTCAATGCGGCGAACGCCGGCAGCAATGCCCGATTCAGAGACGATCTTGAAGAAGCCGATGTCGCCCGTGGCCTTGACGTGCGTGCCGCCGCAGAATTCGCAGGACTTGCCGATGTCAAGGACGCGCACCGTTTCGCCGTAGCGCTCGCCGAAGAGCATGACGGCGCCGGTGTGCTTGGCTTCCTCAATCGGAAGAACGCGCGTCGTAACCGGAACGTTGCGCAGAATTTCGGCGTTGACGATGCGTTCGACTTCAGCGATCTGTTCGGCCGTAACGGGCTTCGTGTAGGAGAAGTCGAAGCGCGTCGCTTCCGGGGTAACGAGGGAGCCCTTCTGGGCAACCTTGTCGCCGAGCACCGTGCGGAGCGCAAAGTGCATGAGGTGGGTGACGGAGTGGTTGCGTTCAGTGGCGTGGCGGCGGACTTCATCAACGTGAAGATCGAACTTGTCGCCCACGGAGATGGAGCCTTCGGCGACGTGGCACTGCATGCCCGTCACGGCAGCCTTCACGCGGAAGGTGTCGAGCACCTTGAGGAGCGACGTGTCGTTCTTCGCTTCGCCCTGGTCGCCCACCTGGCCGCCGGATTCGGCGTAGAAGGGCGTGCGGTTGAAGACGGCGACGCATTCGCTGCCGGCTTCGACCTTCTGAACGGGGTCGCCGTTCACGTAGAGCGCAACGACTTCAGCGTTCTTCTCGACGAGCGTTTCATAGCCCGTGAAGACCGTGTCGGCGCCCGAATAGGCAAGGCCGGCGGCCATCTTGAACTTCGCCGAGGCGCGGGCGGCAGCGCGCTGACGCTCCATGGCGCGGTCGAACTCTTCCGTGTTGACCGTGATGCCGCGTTCGCGGCAGACGTCGCCCGTAAGGTCGGCGGGGAACCCGTAGGTGTCGTGGAGCTTGAAGACCACTTCGCCGTCAAGGACGCCGTCCTTGTTCTTCGCAATGGCGTCCTCGAGGATTTCCATGCCCTTCGAGAGCGTGAGGAGGAAGCGGCGTTCCTCGTCCTCGATCACCTTTTCGATTTCCGGATTATTGAGCTCAGGATAGGCTTCGGCCATTTCCTTGCGCACGGCATCGACCAGGGTATAGAAGAACGGGCCGCGGGCGCCGAGCTTGTAGCCGTGGCGGATCGCGCGGCGGCAGATGCGGCGGAGCACGTAGGCGCGGCCTTCATTGCCAGGGAGCACGCCGTCGGCCACGCAGAAGGCGCAGGCGCGGATGTGGTCGGCGATCACCTTGAGCGAGGGCGAATTGATGTCGGCGGGCGTTTCGGAAACGGCGTCGACCGCTTTCTTCGCAGCGGCAAGGAGATTCCTGAAGAGGTCGATGTCGTAGTTGCTGTGCACGCCCTGAAGGACCGTGGCGATGCGCTCGAGGCCCATGCCGGTGTCGATCGAGGGACGCGGGAGCTTGTGCATCTCGCCCTTTTCGTCGCGGTAGAACTGCATGAAGACCAGGTTCCAGATCTCCATGTAGCGGTCGCCGTCCTCGTCGGGGCTCCCCGGAGGGCCGCCCTGCACGGAGGGACCGTGGTCGTAGAAGATTTCAGAGCAGGGGCCGCAGGGACCGGTGTCGCCCATCATCCAGAAGTTGTCGGACATGTAGCGGGCGCCCTTGTTGTCGCCGATGCGGACGATGCGGTCGGCGGGGATGCCAACTTCCTTGTGCCAGATGTTGTAGGCCTCATCGTCTTCCGCATAGACCGTCACCCAGAGCTTTTCGGGCGGCAGATGGAAGTGCTCGGTAAGGAGCTCCCAGGCGAAGTGGATCGCGTCCTTCTTGAAATAGTCGCCGAACGAGAAGTTCCCGAGCATTTCGAAGAAGGTGTGGTGACGCGCGGTGTAGCCCACGTTGTCAAGGTCGTTGTGCTTGCCGCCGGCGCGGATGCACTTCTGCGAGGTCGTGGCGCGCTTGTAGGGGCGCTTGTCGAACCCGAGGTACACGTCCTTGAACTGGTTCATGCCGGCATTGGTGAAGAGAAGCGTCGGGTCGTTGCCGGGAACGACGGGGCTCGAAGCTACGATGGTGTGACCTTTGCTTTCGTAAAACTTCAGAAAGGTGCGTCGGATATCTGAGACTTTCATTGATTGTTCAAATGGATGGAAAAAGTCTGCCAGGGTCTTTGTCCGGAGGAAGCGCTGCTTAAGGGAAGGCTTCGGTCCGTAAAAGATAAAAATCGGGGAGCACGATGACTCCGGCTCGCAAATCCTGATGGAAATGGAGCGGACTAAAGTCCCGCGAGGGACCCGAAACTCCTGATTTTAGTCCTTAAGGCCTTGGGGGCGGCAATGAAGGGCCGGCCTTTTTGGCGGTGGGACGCCATGAAAACAACAAGAAAAAGCGGCTGAGGAGGATTGATGGACCTCCTTCAAGCCGCTTTTATCGTTTTCAGGCTGTCTCTGCCCTTCGCTTCAGGGCGAAATGGCAGAGGCTTGAAGCGTGCTTATGCGATGCGGGAATAGCCGCCTGCACGATTCGATTCGCGCAGATAACGGTCGAACTGCATGGCAACCGCACGCACGAAGATCTTGCCCTTCGGGAGCACGACGAGGCGGTCGTCGTAAAGCTCGACGAGCTCGTGGTGCACGTAGGGCTTCATCTTCGAAAGCTCGAACCCGAAGGTTTCGTCGAAGTTGATGCCGAAGCGCTCCTCCACATCCTTCTTGCGGAGTTCAAAGTTGCACATGATCTGCATGATCACGTAGCGGCGCAGTTCGTCGTCGGCGTTGAGCAGGTAGCCGCGGTTCGTGGCGAGGCGCCCGGCCGAGATGGCGGCCGCCCAGTCGTCGAGCTCGCGGGGATTGCAGGCATAGGCGCTGCCGATCTTCGAGATCGCGGAGACGCCGAGGGCCACCATGTCGCATTCGGCCTTGGTCGAATAGCCCTGGAAGTTTCTCTGGAGGGTTCCTTCGATCTGGGCCTTCGAGAGCTCGTCCTCGTGCTTGGCGAAATGGTCCATGCCGATGTAGCGGTAGCCGTTCTGCGTGAGGCGCGTGATGGCGTCGAACATGATGTGGGCCTTCTCGACGGTGTCGGGAAGATCCGCTGGAAGAATGCGGCGCTGCGCCTTGAAGTGATTGGGCAGGTGCGCGTAGTGGTAGAGCGCGATGCGGTCGGGCGAAAGCTCAAGGACCTTGTCGATCGTATGCGCGAAGGTTTCGCGCGTCTGCTTCGGCAGACCGTAGATGAGGTCCATGTTGATGGATTCAAAACCCGCCTCGCGCGCCGCGTCGAGCGTTTCCTTCGTCATTTCGAAGGGCTGGATGCGGTTGACGGCCTTCTGCACGTCGGGGTTGAAGTCCTGCACGCCGAGCGACATGCGGTTCAGGCCCACTTCGCGGAGCTTCTTCACCTTGTCCGGACCGCAGGTGCGGGGATCGACCTCGATCGAGAATTCGCCGCCTTCCTTGGCGAGCGGGAAGCGCTTCGTGAGCGTCTCCATCATGAGGGAGATTTCGTCATTCGTGAGGAACGTGGGCGTGCCGCCGCCGAAATGGAGCTGCTCGAGCTCCTGCGAGCCCGTGATGTGCTCTTTGACGAGGTCGCACTCGCGGCCGATCATCTCGATATAGGCGGCGCTGCGCGAATGATCGCGCGTCACGATTTTGTTGCAGCCGCAGTAAAAGCACACGTCGTTGCAGAAGGGAACGTGCACGTAGAGCGAGAGCGGAGCCGGATGCTTGGCGGCGCCGCGGCCGGCGAGGGCCTTCTCATAGTCAGCCGGACCGAAGGAGGCATTAAAGCGGTCGGCGGTCGGGTAGGAGGTGTAGCGGGGGGCCGGCACGTCGAACTTCTTGAGGAGGGCCATGTCGGGCAGTTCAACGCCGCTGGTTTCCGGGGTCATCATGTTGGGTGTGCCTCTGATTTATGACTTAGGTTAAGCTTCCTGATATTATTCGGGAGGCGAGAACATCTTTGTTGACATGAATCAACGCGAAAGAGGTCCAGACTTCAAGGGAGCTGCTTCTTACGGCGAGTGTTCCGCCGCCCAAGCGTCCTGATGTCCGCTTTGGATATTAGGCGCGCGAGATTATTCCAAAATTAGCAAGCTGTTCGGATCGGTTGAACGGGCTTCCCCCGGAGCCTCGTGCGGTCTGAAAAAAGCTGCAAAGCCCGGCCGTCCGCTTTCGTGCGGGCGACTCTTGAGGGAGAGGTCGTGATCAATCTGTCGGCGCTTCGTGTTGCCTGTTCGAACTGCAATCTGCGTGAGGCTTGCCTGCCTACCGGACTAACGCTCAAGGAAATTGAACGCCTTGAGGATCTTGTAGCGGCGAGACGCCGCATCAAGCGCGGCGATGCGCTCTTTCGCGCCGGCGACCGTTTTGAAAACCTCTACGCCGTGAGGCTCGGCTTTCTGAAGAGCACCGTGATGAGCTCCGACGGCCGCGAGCAGGTGACGAACTTCTTCATGGCGGGCGAAATGATCGGCTTCGACGGGATCGCGAGCGGCGTTCATTCGAGCGACGTTTTCGCGCTCGAGGATACGGAAGTCTGCGTGATTCCCTATGCCCGTCTCGAGGATGCGGCCACCTCAATGCGCTCGATGGGCGCGCACGTCATGAAGCTTCTCTCGCGCGAGATCGTGCGCCAGCACGGCGTCATGCTGCTCCTCGGCTCCATGCATGCCGAAGAGCGCCTTGCCGCCTTCCTTCTTTCCCTTTCGCAGCGCTTTGAGCAGCGCGGCTACTCGAGAAGCGAATTCGTGCTCCGCATGACGCGCGCGGAAATCGGCTCCTACCTCGGCCTCAAGCTCGAAACCGTGAGCCGCGTGCTCTCGCGCTTCTCTCACGACGGCCTGATCGAGGTAAACCAGAAGCATGTGAGGATTTTTGATCCTGAGGGACTCAGGGCGATTGTTTCCGGCGTTCCGCTTCCGAGCGAGGTGGAGATGCCGAGGACAACGATCGGCTGACCCGGAATCCTCCAGGGAATGCCAAAAGGCGGTACCGATGCACACGGGGGCCGCCTTTTTTGATGCGCGAAAAAAGCCGCTTCGGAGCATTGCTCTGAAGCGGCTTGAAAGGCAGAGAGAAAAAGTTCTGTGAGAAGTCTCTTTAGGCGGCCTTCCTCGCGCCCGCAACGTGCTTCATGTCGCCGATGAAGAGAATCGCGTAGATCGCGAGCGCAACGATGAAGCCGAGGAGGCAGCACTGAGCCATCGACATGAACTTCATCGACGGGATCAGATACCAGCCGCCCGCATCGGAATACATCTGAATGATGGATTCCTGGAGCGGCGAGAGCACCGTGCCCATCGGGACGTCGGAGTTGTCGTAGCCGCAGTCGCCGGTCGGGAGGAACCAGTCGGGCGCCCACTTTTCAAGCGGGAGACCGAACGGGTAGTGCGGCTCGAGCGAGCAGCCCTGCATGCCGAAGAGCGCATCGAGATCGTCGGAGTGGATCGCGTGGTGAATGTCGGAAAGCTTGACCGAGCACATGATGCCGTAGATTGCGCCGTAGACGCCGCAAACGTAGGCGATGAGCCTGCAGATCAGAGCCTTCGGCCAGGCGAGCGTGAAGAGGCACCCGAAAGTCATGCAGAGGAAGGCGAAGCGGATGTACACGCACTGCTCGCAGGGCTTCATGTAGAGCCAGACCTGGAAGACGTTGTGCGCGATGAGCACAAGGCCTGCGGAGAGAATGGCAATCAGAAGCCACGGCCAGCGGGTCTGCGAGAAGAGCCCGATGCGATCGAGGAGACCGTTGGAGGAATTCATTTTCTAAAAAACTCCCGCCGGATTACTTCTTGGAGAGTTCGGTAATGAGGTCGACGAAGCCCTGAACGGAGCGGATGCCCTTCGTCATCACGAGGTACTTGCCGTTGACCACGTAGGCCGGGATGCCCTGGATCTTCGCGACGTCGTAGCAGGGCTTCCAGCTGTCGGCCAAGGCCTGAACTTCAGGGGTCTTGCGCGCGGCGGCGAATTCCTCGGGCTTGGCGCCGATCGCATCAAGACCGGTCTTGAGGAAGGCCTCTTCGCCGGCCGTCCAGCGTTCGCCCTTGCGGTGGTAGGCGAGATAGATGGCGTCCTTCGCCTTCTTGAAGAGCGACTTCGGATCTTCCCAGTCCGTGATGCCGGCCGCCTTGTCGCGGAGCATGCACCAGGCGAAAAGTTCCGTACCGGCGCGGCCGTACTTGCCCTTCGTTTCGAGGTGATACATGTCGAACTTCAGACCCGTGGCTTTTTCAGCAGCGGGAATGGCCTTCGGATCGACGCCCACGTCGAACTTGAAGCAGAACGGGCAGTCATAGGACCACACCTTGACGATCTTGCCTTCGCCGCCGGCAAGGGGCTTCTCAAGAGTGATGTAGTCGGCATCCTTGCCTTCGGTAAAGGCAAAGGCGCTCGGAGCAGCGGCCGCAGTAGCGAGGAGAACAGCCGAAGCGATGAAGGTACGACGAAGCATGTGTGTGTCCTTTTAGGGTTAATTTGCAATCAGAAAGTCGTTCGGGGACTTTCGATGCCGGATGTGCGTGATCCGGGTTTTCTTGAGTCAGGCGAAAGTATAGGGTCCCTGAAAGGAGAAAGGAAGATACTAACTATCGGTAAATTATGGAATTACGGGAATATCCTCTAGAAGCTTCACAGAATGAAAAAAAGGATTTGCGAAATATGAAAATATCTCGGAAGGAGTATGGCTAGGCGTGGAAATCTGCAAGAGCCAGATAAGGCCGCGACAAGCAGGCACTTCCGGACGAGAGATGAAAAAAGGCCTTCCGGCGTGAGCAATACGCAGGAAGGCCTTGTGAGAATTGCTGAGATTCTTTTGGAAAATCAAAGCGCAGGGGAAATCAGGTCGAGCCTGTCGGTGCAGAGCGCGTCGACCCCCATCCTGAAGAGCGCCCGCACGACGTCGGGCGAATTGGGCGTATAGACGAAAACCCAGAGTCTGGAATCGTGCGCTTCCCGGATGAATTCGGGAGTCACGAACCGATAGTCAGGATGAATCGAAACGCATTCGAGTTCTATGACGGCTTCTCTCCAGTCTCCGGGAATGTCGTCGACGAGGAGGGCGCGCGGAATGTCCGGGGCGGCTTCCCTCGCAGCGGCAAGAGCGTCTCTCGAATAGGAGGAGAGAAGCGGAACCTCGCGAACGATCCCTTCGCGCGAATCGCCGCCTGATCGGATGAGATCCTCGAATTCCCCGGCAGTCGTCTCCGCAACGATCCGGCCGGTTTCCTCCGCATGACCCTTTGCCGGCTTGATTTCAATATTCATCCAGACGGCATTTCTGCGGCACCAGCGGATCGCGGTCGTGAGGCGCATGGAGGAGGCGCCGTACCAGATGGGGGAGAGCCAGCTTCCGGCATCAAGGGATTCAAGTTCGTGAGCGGTGACCTCAGGGACGCTTCTCGGATCGTCTCTGATCACGCGTCCGAACTTTTCGTCATGCATGATCATCGGGATCAGGTCCCGGGTGAGCATGGCATCCGTTTCAATCGCGCGGTAGCCGTGAAGAAGGCCTGCACGATAGCCTTCGAGCGTATTTTCCGGCCCGACGGTGCCGCTGCCGCGATGGGCAAGGATGCGCGGGAAGGGCCAGGGAAGAGTTTTCAATGAGTTTTCGGAAATTGGCATTTGTCTCACCTCCCGAAGGGTGAGGATGAAAAAAAAACCTCGCAGGCGTTTTCCCTTCGCCCGCGAGGTTCAACCCTCAATTTCTCAACCTAAAGTCAGGAGAAACACAGCGGAATCTGTTCTCTCAGCAGTATTTCGCTGTGAGTTGAACTATATCGGAGGAGATGGGAAAGGGCATTGCAGATTCGTGAAGCATGCAACAAAACGTGAAGACTGCAAACTCTGTGTCAGCTCAGCAGCCTGCCGGCCTGAGTCTTCCGTCTTTCTTCTTCAAGAATCCACGCGGCAGCGGGGGCAATCTCGCCTGCGGTCAGTCCGGCAAGATGGCCGGCTCCGGCACGGGCATGAAGCGTTACGGCGCCCACCACCGATTCAACCGTATCGTAGCGCTGCGCGAAGAAGGCGCCGATCATGCCGGAAAGCACGTCGCCGCTGCCGGCCGTCGCGAGAGAAGAGGCGCCGATGGGCGAAAGCCACGTGCGCGAGCTTCTCATGGCAACGAGCGTGCCCGGACCCTTCAGCACCGTGATGGCGCCGGTCTGGAGCGCGAGGTCGCGGACGGCGTTGACGCGGTCGGACTGAATGACCTTGGGCTCAACATGAAGAATGCGCGCTCCTTCGACCTCGTGCGGGGTGATGACCGTCGCGACCGTGCGGTGCAGAAGCGCCGTGAGGAGGCTCTTGTCGGCAGCGATCAGGTTGAGCGCATCGGCGTCGATCACGAGGGGGCAGCTTGCTGCGAGCGCCGCGCGGAGTCTTTCCTTCGCGCGTTCGCTCGTGCCGAGACCCGGTCCGATGACGGCGGCCGTGAATTTTTCAAAGTCGACGGGTTCCGACGAGAACATGAGTTCGGGCTGAACGGGGTCGACGGCAGGGGCATTGTCGGCGAGAAGCTCGACCGTTACCGTGCCCGCGCCGAGCTTGAGGCCCGCACGGGCGGCAAGAAGCGCCGCGCCGACATGACCGTTTGCGCCGCCCACGACGGCGAGGTGGCCGAAGGTTCCCTTGTGGGAGAAGTTGCGGCGGGGTTCAAGAATGTGCGCGAAGTCTGCGGATTCAATGACGCCCAAGCGCGTGAGGGGAATGGAGACGTCGAGCTCCGTCATGACGACGGTGCCGGAGGCGTCGGCGCCTTCGTTCATGAAGAGCCCCGACTTGTGCGAGAGGAAGGTTATGGTGGCGTCGGCCCGGACGCCCGGGACGGTGCCTACCCAGAGGCCCGTTTCGCTGTTGAGGCCCGAGGGGACGTCAAGCGCAACCTTGTAGGCCATGCGTTCGTTGAACCACTGCACGGCATCCATGTAGTCGCCCGTGATCGGGCGCTTGAGGCCGGTGCCGAAGAGGCCGTCGACGACGACCTGGGCTTTCATCGCGCTGTAGGGGTCTTCGAGCGTCTCAAGCCCGAGGTCTCGCCATTCCTTCAGCATGGTGCGCGCGAGTTCCGTTTTGGGGTCGCCCCCGGGAAGAACCAGCTCGACCGTAAAGCCGCGCTTTCTGAGTTCAAGCGCGCAGACGGTGGCGTCGCCGCCGTTGTTGCCGGGACCGGCCAGAACGACGGCGTGGCCTCCGGAAACATGTTCGGAAATCCATTCGGCCGCAAAGGTGCCGGCACGGCGCATCAGTGCGTCAAGACCCATGCGGTTGGCGCAGCGCGCTTCGAGCTCGCGGGCTTCTTCAAGATTGAGAACGGTAAGACTCATGGTTTTGAAAAGGAACGGGATAATGATGTTGCGGGGCACATTCTAAGAAGATGCGCCAATGCCGGGCGCTTTCCCGTGACTCTTTTGGCGGTATTGTTCACCATTCCTGATTTCTTCTTTTCTGGAGCTCAAATTGCGCCGCTTTCCGCTTCTGAAGCCGCCCGTTCCCTTTGCTGCCCGTGCGGATGATCCCCTGGAGGAAAAAACAGTTTCCGAATCGATTCTTTTCGACGGCAAGTTCGTGAAGCTTGTCCGCGATGAAGTGACGCTGCCCGACGGACGCAGTTCCCAGCGCCTCTTTCTGAGGCACGGCGGCGCCTGCTGCATGGCGGCGCTCGACAAAGACGGCACGATCCTGCTGGAGCGCCAGTGGCGCCACCCCCTGGGACAGAGCTTCTGGGAGCTTCCCGCAGGAAAGATCGATCCCGATGAGGAAGAGCTTGACTGCGCGAAGCGCGAGCTCCTTGAGGAGTGCGGCGTGAAGGCGGATGCCTGGACGAGGCTCGGCCTCATCAACAACGCCATCGGGTACAGTTCCGAGCACATCGTGATTTATCTCGCTGAAGATCTCACGCAGGAGAATCAGCATCTCGATGAAGGCGAGCACCTTGAGGTTTACCGGGTTCCCTTTGATGAGGCGGTCCGCATGGCGCTCGACGGCAGGATCACTGACGTGAAGACGATCTGCGGCATCTTCTGGCTCAAGGAGCATCTCGAAGGCAGAAAGAACCCTGGACTCTCGGGCGCTGATCTTCGCGGCATGATCGCTGCTGCGCACGAATAACCCGTCTGCAGCATCGCTCCTAATGAATAAAGCCCGGAGGATTCGCTTCCTCACGGGCTTTGTTCTGGTTGCGGGCAAAAGAAAACCCCGACAGCTTCACTTCAGGCTGACCGGGGTTTCTTTAGTTCGTTGACTGATGGCCCAGCGTATGACCGGAGGGCTCATCGTCCCGAATTGCCTGTCGCAGAAGAAACAATGGCGGAGAAGGAGGGATTCGAACCCTCGAGGCCCGCAATTTTGGACCTGCACCCTTAGCAGGGGTGTGCATTCGACCTCTCTGCCACTTCTCCGCATCATTGTTCGTACATGCGGCAAGGCATATTGTCTGTTGGTGCGCCAGGCAGGATTCGAACCCACGACCCTCTGGTTCGTAGCCAGATACTCTATCCAACTGAGCTACTGGCGCACTGAGAAAAAGAATTTTGCCGTTCTGATCGATTCAGTGCAAGGACTTTTTATAAGAATACCGCGTATGCGGGATGCTTCCCGTAATCATGAGATTGATCTCTTTAATAGCGGATTCACGGAGCTTGCGTTCGTTTGCCGCACGCCATTTTCCATACATGAACAGTTACAATAAATGGCTTCAAACAAATCGGCATTTTCCGGGCGAAAAAGAGGCCTAAAGCAGGCGGGGGAGATGATCTCCGGCTTTCGAGAGGCTTTCCCCGGGAGTTCGCGGCCGATACCCCGGTTCAACTCCACCAGATCCGGCCGCCTGAAGCGCCGGAAGACATCGGCATGACACCAAGACTGAGCCTTCGCAACATTACGAAGCGCTATCCGGGCATCGTCGCCAACGACGGCGTCTCTCTCGAGATTGCCCCCGGAGAAGTCCTCGCCATCCTGGGCGAGAACGGCGCGGGCAAATCCACGATGATGAAGATCATCTACGGCGCAGCCCGCCCCGACGAGGGTGAGATTTCCTTTGACGGCAAGCCCCTCGCCGTAGAAAGTCCGGCCGAAGCCCGCGAGCTCGGCATTGCAATGGTGCACCAGCACTTTGCGCTCTTCGATACGCTCACCGTTGCGGAGAATGTGGCGCTCGGCCTTTCCGGAAAGCTCTCTCCCGCCCAGATTGCAGAAGAGATCCGCAAGCTCGGCGAAAAGTACGGTCTTGAGGTCGATCCGGCTTCGATCGTGATGGAGCTCTCCATGGGCGAACGTCAGCGCGTGGAAATTCTGCGCGCCCTCATGACGAAGCCGAAGCTTCTCATTCTTGACGAGCCGACCTCGGTTCTGACCCCTCAGGCAGTCCGCACGCTCTTCAAGACCCTTCATCAGCTCGCCTCGGAAGGCGTGTCTATTCTCTTCATTTCCCACAAGCTCGATGAAATCCGCGAGCTCGCCGACCGCTGCGTCGTGCTTCGCGCCGGCCGCGTCGTCGCTACGGTGAATCCGAAGGAAGCGACCGAGGAGGAGCTCGCGCGCCAGATGATCGGTGCCGATCCTCCCAAGGTGCGCGAGGCCGCCGGTCAGGCGGGCGACGTTATTTTCGAAATGTGCGGCGTTACCCTTCCGGGAAGCACGCGCGTCTGCGGCGTGAGCGATGTGAATCTTTCCGTCCGTGCGGGCGAAATCGTCGGCATTGCGGGCATTTCCGGCAACGGCCAGGCGCGCTTCATGGCGGCTGCCGCCGGCGAAGCCGCAACGCCCCCCGACTGCGTGAAGCTTTTCGGGAAGCCCGTCGGGAACCTCGACACGCATGCCCGCCGCATCTCGGGCCTTCGCTATGTGCCCGAGCAGCGCCTCGGCCACGCCGCCGTGCCGGAGCTTTCGCTCACGGCCAACACGTACCTCACGGGCGACTCGCTCGTGAGAAGCGGCTTCATTCTTCGCGACAAGGCCCGTCAGTTCGCCAATACGGTGATTGAGCGCTTCCACGTCAAGACGCCGACAGCGGAAAAAGCCGCCGGGAGCCTCTCGGGCGGCAATCTGCAGAAATTCATCATGGGGCGCGAAATTCTCAATCGCCCGCGGGTGCTGCTCGTGCATCAGCCGACCTGGGGCGTCGACGTGGGCGCCGCCGCCGTCATCCGCAACAGCCTCATTCGTCTGCGCGACGACGGCGCCGCGATCATCGTCGTGAGCGAGGAAATCGACGAACTCTTTGAGGTTTCGGACCGCATCGCCGTCATGTACCGCGGCGCCCTGTCGCCTGCCGTTCCCAAGAAGACCCTCACCATCGAGGAGGTCGGCCGCTGGATGTCCGGTCTCTGGCCTGATTCTCCCTTCAGCAAGACTCACACGGAGGTGCGCTGATCATGCTGCAGTTCCCGATCGCCATGACGCCGCGTACTGAGCCCGCCCGCGCGCTTTCATGGATTTCCCCCCTGATCGCGCTTGCGCTCACTGTGCTTACGGGGTTTTGTCTTTTTGCCGCGCTCGGCCAGGATCCCATCCGCGCGCTCGGCATCTTCTTCATCGCGCCGCTCGACAGCCTTCGAGGCTGGACCGAGGTCGGCGTCAAGATGACGCCGCTCCTTCTCTGCGCAGTGGGCCTCGTCGTCTGCTTCAAGGCCAATATCTGGAATATCGGTGCGGAAGGGCAGCTGATTGCCGGCGCCATCACGGGCGGCATTGCCGCGCTCCTCTGCGAACCCTCGTTCGGCAAGTGGTACGTCATCGTCGTGATGCTTGCATCCGCCTTCGGCGGAGCCGTCTGGGGCGGCCTCACGGCGCTCCTGAGGCACAAGTTCCACGCGAACGAAATTCTCGTTTCCCTGATGCTCGTCTACGTCGCGCAGTTCCTTCTCGCCTGGTGCGTGCAGGGGCCGATGCGCGATCCGCAGGGCTACGGGTTCCCGCAGACCGAGCTCTTCGAATCGGGCGCGATGCTCCCTGTGATTGAAGGCACGCGCCTTCATCTGGGGGCGCTCTTTGCCCTGATTGCCGCTTTCGGCATCTGGATTCTCATGGACCGCATGGCGCTCGGATTCCAGTTCAAGGTTTCCGGCATGGCGCCCTTTGCCGCGCGCTATGCGGGCTACCATCCGGGAAAGCTCATCTGGGCGTCCCTCATCATCTGCGGCGCTCTCTCCGGTCTTGCGGGCGGCATTGAGGCTTCGGGTCCGCTCGGACAGCTCACTCCCACGATCTCTCCGGGGTACGGCTTTGCCGCGATCATCGTGGCCTTTGTCGGCCGCCTGTCGCCGCTCGGCTGCATTCCCGCCGCCTTCGTGATGGCGCTCTTCTATCTTGGGGGCGAACTCGCTCAGAGCCGCCTCGGGCTCCCTTCATCCATCACCGGGGTCTATCAGGGGCTCCTCCTCTTCTTCATCCTCGCCTGCGACACCACGATCTTCTACCGGCTCTCCTGGCGCGGTTTCACTGAACGCCGTACGACGGAGGGCGCCTGACATGTCACTCGCCGCTTCTATCATCTCCTCCACGCTCAATGCCGGAACGCCGCTGCTGCTTGCCGCCGCGGGCATTGTGATTCATGAAAAGTCGGGCGTTCTCAATCTCGGCATCGAAGGCATCATGCTGATGGGCGCCGTGATCGGCTTTTCGACGACGCTCGCGACGGGAAGCTTCCCGTTAGGCTTCCTCGCGGGCGCCGGAGTCGGCCTTCTGCTGGGGCTCCTTTTTGCGTTCTTCACGCTCGGCATGCACGCCAACCAGTACGCTGCCGGCCTCGCGCTCACGCTCTTCGGCACCGGTCTCTCGGCCTTTATCGGGAAGCCCCTCCTGGGGCAGGCGCTCTCCGAACGCGCCGCTTCCGGCATCCCCGGGCTCGAAAACATTCCGTTCCTCGGCGAAGCCTTCTTTTCGCAGCACTTCTTCGTCTACGGCGCTCTGATTCTCATTGCCGCAGTCTGGTGGTTCCTCTTCAGGACGCGTGCGGGTCTGATCCTTCGCGCCGTGGGCGAGGCGCCGCAGTCGGCCTTCGCGCTCGGCTTCCCGGTTCTCCGCATCCGCCTTCTCGCCGTTCTTTTCGGCGCCCTTTGTGCGGGCGTGGCGGGCGCCTACCTGTCGCTCGTCTATACGCCCCTCTGGGTTGAAGGGATGACAGCCGGCCGCGGCTGGATTGCGCTGGCGCTTGTTACCTTTGCCACCTGGCGTCCGCTTCGCGTCGTCGTCGGCGCCTACCTCTTCGGCGGCGTGACCATGCTTCAGTTTGCCTTCCAGGGCATGGGCATTTCGATTTCCCCGCAGTTCATGGCGATGACGCCTTATCTCGCGACCATCCTCGTGCTCGTTCTGATTTCGCGCAATCCTCAGTGGATCCGTCTCAATGTTCCCGCTTCTCTCGGCAAGCCTTTCGCGCCGAGAAGCTGAAGGAGCGCGTGAGCCTTTTTTCCTTTTTAACTTCTTGGAGTTTTGAAAAAATGAACAAGCGTTTTGCTTTCAAGCTCGCGCTCGCCGGCGCGGCCGCTCTCATGCTTACGGCCTGCGGCGAAAAGGAGGCTCCCAAGGCTCCCGCGCAGTCAGGCGCACCCGCCAAGGCAGCTGATGCCGCTCCTCAGCCGAAGGCCGGTGAACCCCTCAAGGTCGCCTTCATGTACGTGAGTCCGGCAAACGAGGAAGGCTGGTCGACGCAGCACGACATCGCCCGCCGCGCCGCGGAAGCAAAGTTCGGCGACAAGATCAAGGTGACGACGGTTGAAAACATCCCCGAGAACGCCGACGCTGAACGCGTTCTGCGCGACCTCGCGCAGCAGGGCAACAAGCTCATCTTCGCGACTTCGTTCGGCTACATGAATTCCGTTCTCAAGGTTGCAAAGGAGTTCCCGGACGTTAAGTTCGAGCATGCAACGGGCTACAAGACCGCCGAGAACGTCGCCAACTATTCCGGCCGCTTTTATGAAGCCCGCTATCTCGCGGGCAAGCTCGCCGGCGCGACCACGAAGACGAACATTCTCGGCTACGTCGCCGCGCTTCCGATTCCTGAAGTGCTTCAGGGCATCAATGCCTTTACGCTCGGCGCGAAGAGCGTGAATCCCAATGTTGAGGTCCGCGTCGTCTGGACCTCCGCCTGGTACGACCCGGGCAAGGAATCCGACGCCACGAAGTCCCTGATCGGACAGAAGGCCGACGTGATCACGCACCACACGAATTCCTCGGCTGTGGCGGCAGCCTGCGAGGAAGCGAAGATCCCCGTCATTTCCTACAACACCTCGATGAAGCGCGCTGCGCCCACGATGCTCCTGGGCGGCGTCATCCAGATCTGGGACAGCTTCTATGAAGGCCGCATCCAGGCCGTCATGGACGGCACCTGGAAGCCGCAGTCCGTCTGGGGCGGCGTCCCTGAACACATGGTGGCGCTCGTCGACATTGCAAAGACCACCCCGCAGAGCGTGGTCGACGACATCAAGGCGGCGACCGAAAAGATGGAAAAGCGTGAATTCCATCCCTTCACCGGCCCGATCGTCGACAACACCGGCAAGGAAGTTCTGAAGGCCGGTCAGGTGGCTACCGATTCGGATCTTCTCACGATGGGCTACCTCGTTGAGGGCGTCGCCGGCAAGCTTCCGACGATGAACTAAAGAGCAACTTTTTAATCAGGCGGCTTCGGTTTCGGAGCCGCTTTTGCTGAATACTTTTTTTCCATAAAAGGAATCCTTCATGCAGAAGCGCATTGCTTTCAAGCTCGCCCTTGCCGGCGCAATGGCCCTCATGCTTTCCGCCTGCGGCGACAAGACCGAGGCCCCTCAGGCCGCGAAGACTGCGGATGCTCCCAAGACGGCTGAGACGGCCCAGGGCCCCCTCAAGATCGCCTTCGTCTACGTGAGCCCCGCGAGCGAGGAGGGCTGGTCCCGCCAGCATGACCTTGCACGTCAGGAGCTTGAGAAGGAATTCGGCGACAAGATCAAGGTGACGACGGTTGAAAACATTCCCGCCGGCGCCGACTCCGAACGCGTTCTGCGCGACCTCGCGCAGCAGGGCAACAAGCTCATTTTCGCGACGTCCTTCGGCTACATGAATTCCGTCCTCAAGGTCGCCAAGGAATTTCCGGACGTGAAGTTCGAGCACGCGACGGGCTACAAGACTGCCGCCAACGTCGGCAACTACACGGCGCGTTTTTATGAAGGGCGCTACCTTGCGGGCAAGCTCGCCGGCGCCACCACGAAGACGAATGTCCTCGGATACGTCGCTGCGGTTCCGATTCCTGAAGTCCTTCAGGGCATCAATGCCTTCACGCTCGGCGCTCAGAGCGTGAACCCCAATATTGAGGTTCGCGTGGTCTGGACCTCCTCCTGGTACGATCCGGGCAAGGAAGCCGATGCGACGAAGACCCTGGTCGGCCAGAAGGCCGACGTGCTCACGCACCACACCGACTCGCCCGCAGTTGCAGCCGCCTGCGAGGATCTGAAGATCCCCGTGATTTCCTACAACACGGCAATGAAGCGCATTGCGCCGACGATGCTCTTGGGCGGCGTCGTGCAGTCCTGGCACGAGTACTACTCGGGCCGCGTGAAGGCCGTGATGGACGGCACCTGGAAGCCTGATTCCGTCTGGGGCGGCATTCCCGAGCACATGGTGGCGCTCGTCGACATCGCCCCCTCGACGCCCCAGAATGTGGTCGAAAACATCAAGACTGCCTACGAAAAGATGGAAAAGCGCGAGCTTTCGCCCTTTACCGGTCCGATCGTCGACAATGAAGGCAAGGTTCGCGTTCCCGAAGGGAAGACCGCGACCGATGAAGAGCTTCTCAACATGAACTGGCTCGTGAAGGGCGTTGTCGGCAAGGTCCCGACCGCCCAGTAACGAAAGGGTTCTGTCCTTTTTCAGAAAGCGCCGCGCACGGATGAATGTCCCCGCGGCGCTTTTTTTCGGACTCCCCGCATAAACAACATGTAAACAAAGTATGGGATCCCTTGTCGCACACGGTCGGGTAGAGCGGTAAACTTTCGCCAACCCAAAAAAGCAGGATCCTTCGGGAACGCGGAAAAGTGGACGATTATTCCCTGATTACAAGCCTGGTCACCGGCTTCGGACTGGCGCTTCCTTTCGGCTACGTAGCGGAAAAGTTTTTCCGCGCTCCGGCGCTTGTCGGCTACATTCTCGCCGGCCTTGCGGCAAGCGTCCTTCCGGGATTGCCGCCCGTCAATTCCAAGATGATCGAGCAGCTCGCCGAAATCGGCGTCATGCTCCTCATGTTCGGCGTCGGGCTTAACTTCTCCGTGCACGATCTGGTGCGCGTGAAGGGCGTGGCGATACCGGGCGCACCGACGCAGATGGTGATTGCGGCCTCCCTGGCCGCGTGCGTCGCCATGGGGTTCTGGCACTGGGATTTCGGCGCGGCCGTACTCTTCGGCTTTTCCATCGCCGGCGCCTCGACCGTGGTGGTCACGAAGGCCCTTGAAATTCGCAAGCTCACGAACGAAATGAACGGGCAGGCAACGCTCGGCTGGCTCGTGATGGAGGACCTCGTTTCGGTGATCCTTCTCGTCTGCCTGCCGCCCTTTGCGGCAGCAGTGCACGGCGACCAGACGGTTTCGCTCCTCGGCGTTCTCTTTGACATCGTGAAGACCCTGGCCTGGGCGGCAGTCTTCGTCTCCCTCATGATGGTGGTGGGAAGAAAGGTTCTGCCGCTGATGCTCCGGGAAGTGGCGCGCACAGGGTCGCGCGAGCTCTTCACGCTCGCCGTCCTCGGGGCCGCAATTGTCATTGCCTACGGCGCGGGCGCCATCTTCGACGTGAGCTTTGCTCTGGGCGCCTTCCTCGCCGGCATGGTGATGCAGGAGAGCCGCTATGCACACCGCGCGGCTCAGGAATCGCTCCCCCTTCAGGACGCCTTCTCGGTCCTTTTCTTCGTCTCGGTCGGCCTCATGCTCGACTGGCACGTTTTCCTCGAAAAGCCCCTTGAGATCTTTCTTGTCGTTCTCATCATCATGATCGGCAAGATGACCTTTTCGACGACGATCGTCGTCCTTCTGCGGTGGCCGCTCGACACGGCGCTCACGATCGGCTCCTCAATCGGGCAGATCGGCGAATTCAGCTACATTCTCGCCGGCCAGGGCATTGCTTTGAAGCTCGTCGACGCAAGCATCATGAGCGTCATCGTTGCGGCGTCGATCATGACGATTGCATTGAATCCGCTCCTCTTCCTCGCCGCCCCGCACATCCGGCAGTTCCTCGTGAGCCGCTTCAAATGGGCGCGCCGGGCCGCCATGCGGCAGCCTCCTTTCTCGCAGCTCCCTGCGGACACGCCCCGCGAAATGCTCGACGGCCAGGTGATCGTGATCGGCGCTTCCGAAGTAGCGCGCGAGCTCTTTGAAACGATGAAGAAGGAAGGGCGGCGCACGATCGTCATCTGCAATCCGTCTGATCCGCTCGAAGAGCTTCGGGCCGATGGGTTCGGCGTGATTGTGGGCGACCCCACGGATCCGATGGTGCTTGCGCAGGCACACGTCACCCGTGCGGGCGTCCTCGTCCTGCCGGGGGCGGACGTGGTTGAAGCCGAGCGCGTGCTTTCCGTCGTGCGGCAGCTCAACAAGGATCTCCCGGTGGTGGTGCTCCTCCGGACTCTTGACGAGGCAGGGGACTTTGATCCGGCCGACAAGAACGTGTTCCTTCTCTGCGAACCTCTTATTGCTTCGATTTCGCTTGCCGCTGTTACAGTCGAGCAGCTTGTGAAGCGCGAGGAGGATGAAGCGGAGTCCGAGTCGCGCATGATGAGCGTGCGCGACATTCTCGACGCGGAATACAGAAGAAGCGTCGAATCCGTGCGTTCAGGCGGACTGACGGCGCCCGCTGAAAATGCGGATGCAGAGGAAATGCAGAGCGCGGCCGCGAAGGTCGCCGGCGAAGCGATGGCGACCGCGAGGAGCAGGCTCAAAAAGAAGCTCTCTCCCGGAGAGGCTGCAAGGGCCCTGGGCGTGCGTTTTGCGGGCTGGCTCAAAAAGAGCATTCCTCAGAAATCCAAAGGGAAGGACGAGAAGCCTCAGGATTAAAGCTGCCTGCGGCTGGTTAGGGCGTTGCCTGGGCGGACCTATAGAATCCTCGTTCTGCCGGGAATTTTTCAACGCACTCGAACCTTTCCATGCCTCAGACAAGCACGCTTCTTCTTGCAGTTCTGATTCTCTCTGCACTTTCCTTCATCGCGCTCGCGGCGCTTCTTGCCATTCTCCTCACGGAACGCCGGCACGGACGCGATGACGCGGACGAAATGAATGACGCCCTCATGGAGGGCGTGATGGAGGTGCGCCGGGAGCTTTCCTCTCAGATTGCGCAGACTGACGCCCGGCTCACCACGTCCATGACGGGACTCATCAACTACATCGCTCAGGAAGAGAAGCGTTCGGGAGAAGCGCTGCAGAACTATTCCGCGGGCTCCCGGGGCGAGCTCGAGCGCATGAACGGAATTCTGGCGAAGGAATTCCTCAGTCTTCAGGGCATGGTCGACGCGCGCTTTGCGAAGGTGCTTGAAACCAATGCGGGAGCGGCCGAGGGGCTCGGAAAGAAGCTCAATGAAGAGTTGAAGGAAATTCGCGCGACGCTCGATCTGGCGCTCGGCAAAGTGCGCGAGGAGAACGCTGCGAAGCTTGAAGCCATGCGCGCAACCGTTGAGGAAAAGCTCGAGAAGACGCTCTCCGAGCGCATTTCGGCGAGCTTTCGCCGCGTCGACGAGAAGCTCGGACTCGTGGAAACGGGGTTGGGCGAAATGCGGCAGATGGCGAGAAATGTCGCGCGGCTCCAGAACATTCTCGCGAACGTCAAGACCCGCGGCACCTTCGGCGAAGTGCAGCTCAACGCGATCCTTGAGGAAGTGCTCTCGCCCGGGCAGTTTGCCTCTCAGGTGAAGCTTGATCCGAAGTCGGGCGAAATGGTCGACTTTGCGGTTCGGCTTCCCGGCCGGGATGCGGAGAGCCCCTGCTGGCTTCCGATTGATTCCAAATTCCCGCTCGAAGACTGGGAAATGCTCGAGGAAGCCGAGCGTGCCGGAGACCCCGCCCGCGCGGCAGACGCCCGCAAGGGACTCGAACGGGCGCTTTTGAAGCAGGCAAAGTCCATCCGGGACAAATACGTGAAGCCTCCGGTTACAACGGAATTTGCCGTGATGTTTCTCCCTTCCGAAGGGCTTTATGCCGAGGCGCTCCGGATCCCGGGGCTCGCCGACCGGCTGCAGCGTGAGTTCCGCATTACGCCCGCAGGTCCTACCGTCATTACGGCGCTTCTCAACAGTCTCCTCATGGGCTTCATGACGCTTGCGATGGAAAAGAGAAGCGGTGAAGTCTGGCGCATTCTCACGGAAGTGAAGACGGAGTTCGCGGGCTTTACGCGTCAGTTTGAGGTGGTCGAGAAGAAGTTCAGGGAGGCGCAGTCCTCGCTCGAACAGATGTCGGTCAAGAGCCGCCGCATGGGAAGCCGCATGGAGTCGATTGAGGCTCTGGCCGACGATCATCCGGAAGGTCTTCCCGTCCCGGAAAGACCATCCGGAGCGAACCTCCCCTCAGGTGGAGAGACATGGGAGGTGCCGTCCGCACCAGCCGATGAGAACGCGCCCGTCGGTTTTCGCAAAGTCGAAGTAGATTCTCAGGCAGCGTCCTCTGTCTCTTGAGTTCCCGATCCGCAGGTGCTGCTCCATGAGGAGCTTTTCTCCCATGTAGCGGAACGTGCGGCGCTTTGCATAGTCGCGGGCGGAAAGCGTCTCCTGAGTTTCCTGCGGGCAGTATTCGCGCGTTGAGAAGACGCTCGAGAGGCGCCGGTCGCCGCCTTCCATTCTCTGATCCACGGCGTCGGTGACGAGCCGCATGAGAAGGCTCAGAAGCCGCCGCCCGAGAAGAAAGGGCGCGCTCTCGCGGGCCGACTCCTAGGCGGAGTCGAGCACCGTCACACGGTCCGGGCGAAATGCTTCAACATACTGGAGGCACTCTTCAACGGAAGGCTCCCAGTTGGGACGCGTGACGAGATTCGCCGTGATTCTGCGGAAAGCTTCGACCGAGGCGGCGGAGCGGCTCCTCGAGATCTCCTCATACGCGTTCCTCCAGAGCTGCGTGCGCGCCTCCTCGCGCAGAACCTGTTCGCGCAGGAGCGCAACTTCAGCTTCCATGGCAGACGCTTCCGCGACGGCAAGGTCCAGCGTTTTGGCGAGACTCCCGAGGCGCCCGGAGAGAGAGCACGGGTCCTGAATGCCGCGGGCTTGGGCATGCGCGTTTTCCTCGAGCGGAGCTTGCGAAGGAATGCTTTTGCCTCCCACTTTGGCGCTGATGCACGTGTTCTGAGATCTCAGCCGAAGCACTTCATCCCGGCGGGCGAGCATTTCGTCACGCCTCGCGATGCTTCTTGCCCGGTTTCTTTCCGCGGCCTCGTTCCGGGCGTCGCTTTTCCCGGAGAGCTGCTCTTCGTCCGCCGGCGTTTCTGCACGAGCTTCCATTGCCAGCGCACGTTCGGCTCTCCTTTGCGCTTCGTCTGCCGCAGCCAGGATGCGCTTTCGTTCGAGTGCTTTCTGGGCGATATCGTCGAGCCGTCTCGCTAATTCGGCGGCTTCCTTTTCCCGCGCCTCCTCAAGCGCTGCCTGGCGCAGCTGAGAGGCCTTGAGCCTATCTTCTAGGAGCGCACGTTCCCGGGCGGCGTCTTCTTCGTTCGGGGTCATGCTGCTCAGGCGCTCAAGCCGCGCTTCACGGGCGCTGTTCTTTGCATCCCGGAATATGGATTCGGCTTCGGCGTGAATGTCCGGCATTCCCGCCGTCTGGTCTGTACCGGGGACGAAATCCAGTGATTCGCCCTGATTCTCCGCTTCAGCAGTGAGGCTGCCTGACTGAGCAGTCTGAGCTTCGTTCGCTGCGGAGGCGTTCTCAGGCTTCGCAAGAGCATTTTTCTTTTCGAGCGCTCGGCGCATCTTTCGATTGAGGCGAGGCAGAGGCGCGGTCTTTTCAGAAGCGCTCGAAGAGAGCCATTGGAATGCCTCATCGGTGGTGACTACTCCCCGTCCAATTCTTCGAATTGGGCGAGGCTTCTCGCTTCTACGGTCACAACCCGGATGTCTCCGGGATTTACACGACCTCAGCGAGCATAAGGCGAGGACTATTCTCGCCGAAGGACGGGTAGCCCCTCCGCCCTCAACTTTTTAATGCCTTCTGCCCGGATGTTGGCTGCAGCGTTGACGTCGCGATCATGGTGAGCGCCGCAGTGCGGGCAAGTCCATTCGCGCGTCGCCAGATCAAGCTTTTCAAGCTTGAAGCCGCAGCAGGAGCACGTCTTCGAAGAGGGAAAGAAGGTATCGATCTGCACGAAGTACTTTCCTTCCCGCTTCGCTTTGTAGGCAATCATTCGGAAGAGCTCGCTCCAGGCGGCATCAGCAATGGATTCCGCCAGGCGTGGGTTCTTCAGCATGTTGATGATTCTCAAACTCTCCGCAGCCAGCGCTTGGCTTTCGTTCACGAGTCGCGAAGAGACCTTGTGAAGGTTGTCGTTGCGGGCATTAGCCACGCGCTTATGCGCGCGTGCGAGCCTGCGGCGCGCCTTCTCGCGCCGGCGGCTGCCCTTCTTTGTTCTTGAAAACTGCCGGCTTCTTCGGCGCAGGACCTTGCGGGCGCGCTTCAGATGCTTCGGGTTCGGTTCCTTACGGCCGTTTGATTCAATGAGGAGATCCTTGATGCCGACGTCAATGCCGGTGACCTGATCTTCATAGATCTCCTTCAGAGGTTCCTTTTCAGCAAGGCCATCCTCCCAGAGCACGGCGGCGTAATAGTCGCCGGCAGCATCGGCTTCAAGCGTGATGCTCTTCACCTTGCCGACGACCTCGCGATGAATTCTGGCCTTGATCGGCTCCATCTTCGGCACGCACACGTAGTTTGGGCCGACGGAGACGTTGGTGCAGTGATAGCTCGACTGCGGACCTCTGCGGGATTTGTAGTGCGGGAAGCCCGCTCTTCTCTCAAAGAAAGCGCGGTAGGCCTTGTTGAGATTCCGCACCGTTTCCTGAAGCGCCATCGAATCGTATTCCCTGAGCCATGCGTACTTCTTCGACTTCTTGGCTCTGGCGAGAAGGGGCTTGATCTCGTGGATGAGATCGAGCGAGACGCCCCGCGTGCGGTAGTAATGCTTTTTCAGGAAGAGCGCCATGTTCCAGCACTTGCGGACAGCACCCCACTGCGCCCAGAGAAAAGCCTTCTGTGCGGCAGTCGGGTAGATGCGGAATTTCGCAGCGCGGAGCATATAGCGGTCAAAGGAATATATTATTAAATAATATTATGATATTATCATAATTAAGATATGGCGGTCAAGAAGAATTCCGATGTTCGACGACTATGAAAGAGCGCGTCACAGCGTGACGAAGCTCCATGTGCATTTGATTTTCACAACGAAATACCGGCGCAAAGTGATGACGCCGAACGTACTGGAAAGCGTGCTTGCTGCGCTAAAAATAGCGGCGGAGGATTTAGGCTGCAGCCTCCTGGAGGCCAATGCGGAGGCGGATCACGTGCACCTGCTCGTGAGCTACCCTCCGAAGGTAAGCATCAGTGAAATGGTGAACCGCTTTAAAACGCGTTCGTCTAGAAAGATACGCGAGGAATATCCAGGGATTCTTGAAGGCGGCAGAACAGGGTTGTTTTGGTCGCGCAACTACTTCGCTTGTTCCGTAGGCGGCGCCTCCCTGGAAGTTCTTAAAAAATACATTGAGAATCAGACCTCCGATTAGCCGCCATTCCTCCCCGCCCCATCCGGGGCGAGGGCTCCTGGCGGTTTTTGCTGAGCGAAAGCAGAAGGCTCCTTTCGGTTTCGGCTTTCAGGAGCCGGATCTTTTCTTCTTCAGTAAGCGGCGCTTCATTGGTTCTGCGATAGCGAGCGGGCGCAAGCGCTTTCACAGTCTTGCGGTCGAGTAAGTCTTCGTCCCGACGGCGGGCGCGGCGAACGCCTTCGAGAATCTCCATGGCGAGCGCGAAGGTGCGCCGCTTCGCATCGTTTCTGAGAGATTGAAGGAAAGGTATGTCGGGAATGACTTCTCTCGCCTCCAGAAGCGGCAGAGATTCAAAAGGCAGAAGAGGAGATTCAAAGCGGTCGCAGAGCGGAGAAAAGGAGTCCTCAGAGAGGATTTTCCCCGGCGCGAATTCCCGGGTGAAGCGGTAGTAGCTTCGAAGGAATACTTCGGCTCCCGGATGAGTGAGGTCGGCCGAATAGAAAGCCGAAAAAGACGAGGACCCGAGAAGCGAGGCAGAGGAAAACCCAAGCACGCACTTCGGAGCCCCTGAGGATGTGAGCTCAAGCACCCATTCGGCGCGGATCATGCCGGTCTTCTCGGGCCGGCGGCGGCGCGCCTCAAACCGGAAAGCTTCTCCGAAAGCGGAGAAGACCGTGAACCCGGGCTTCCAGGCTTCAACGCCCTCGAGTCCGAACTGGACCTTGAGCCAGGAAGAAATAAACGCGGCGGCGCGGAGCGCCGTATTGGATTCGGTGTAGTAGCAGGTGCTGTATCCGTAGGCCATGAATGAAGTCTCTCTGAATGAATTTCGAGCTACCCCATTGTTCGATACCCATGCGTCACGCCGGGTCGCAGTCAGACATGCCGGTGCTTCCGCAGAGACGAAAGACTTGGAAAGGCCCGGAAAGATTCGTGTGCCGATGTGTCCCGCGGCGCGGAGCGGCGGGCAACCTGCATTAAGATTTCTCCTCTTGTCAAGGAACCTTCATCAAGCCTCATTATGGACAGCCTCTATCACGCGATCCAGCTTGTCTGCGTCTACGCTATCCCGCTCATCTTTGCGATCACGCTTCACGAGTCCGCCCACGGCTGGGCGGCGTCGAAATGCGGCGACCCGACTGCCGTGCGCATGGGCCGCGTGACGCTTAATCCCATCCCTCACATCGACCCTGTGGGCACCATCGCCATTCCGGGAGCGCTGCTCCTCATGTCCGCCTTCACGGGCGGTGGCGGCCTTCTTTTCGGCTGGGCGAAGCCCGTGCCCATCAATCCCTGGAATTTCCGCAATCTGCGTCAGGGCATGCTGGTTACTGCCATCGCCGGCCCCGGATCCAATGCCATTCAGATGATCATCTGGGCGCTTCTTCTGAAGCTCTGCGTTGCCGTCGGGATTTACGACAAGTTCGTGCTTTCCGTCTGCTCGGCGGGGATCTCGGTCAATCTCATGCTCATGGCCTTCAATCTCATTCCGATTCCGCCGCTTGACGGCGGGCGCATCCTGAGGGGGCTCCTCCCCGAGCGCGCGGGCGAGCAGCTCGACCGGATCGAACCCTACGGCATGATCATTCTCCTCGTCCTCATGGTCGGCGGCGGCCTTACCTTCTTCGTTCGTCCCTTCCTGATGTTCGGGCAGTGGCTCGTCAATCTCGTGCTCTAAGGGAATCCTCAATCATGACGATCTGCAAGAACCCGAAGGAAAACTGCATGCGCTACCCGTCCGCCTGGGTGATGCGCTTTGCCGATGAGCTTCCCGCCCGCGCGAGAGTGCTTGATCTCGCCTGCGGCGAAGGCCGCCATACGGGGCTCTTTCTCATGAAGGGCTGCCGGGTGACGGCGGTCGACATTGATCTCTCTCATGTTGAAGCGCTCGCCGGCACGCCCGGTCTCACGCTCGAATGCCGGGATCTTGAAAACGAGCCCTGGCCTTATGGAGAGGATCAGTTCGACGCGATCGTCGTCACGAACTACCTCCACCGGCCTCATTTCCCGCACTACTATGCGTCGCTTGCGCCGGGCGGGCTCTTCATCATGGAGACCTTCACGGAAGTGAATACGCGCATCTGGGGGAGGCCGAGGAACCCGGACCACTATCTTCTCCCCGGCGAGCTTCTCAGGCTCGCGCCTTCCGGCGTTAGGATCGTCGCCTACGAGGAAGGGTTGACCGAGCTCGATTACGGCGTGGAGCGCATCGTCTGGATGAAGCCCGGACCGGTTGAAAAGCTTGCAGTTTCGCTCGGCGCCCGGTAGTGAAGGCTCTTCCTGAAACCTGCCGGTTTTGAGGATTAGCCGTAACAAATTGCACCACGGCGCTTTTGAATCTCCTCGGTGCCCCGCGGCTTTGATAAAATTTTTCGACTTTCAAGCGCCTTCGGGGTTTCTTTGCGGGAATTGTCCGAAGGCAAAAACGATTTTTTTGGAATCCATTACAAGAATGTCCATGCGCGCGTTCCGCCTCGCCGCCGCTGCAGCGGCGATTGCCTCTCTTTCGGGCTGCACCTTCCTCGGCATTGACTTCAATGACGACAAGGTTCAGTACGAGTCCTCCAACTCGCGTGCGAATCTCGAAATTCCGCCCGATCTGACGCCGATTCAGAATGACAACCGCTTCCAGGTGCCTGCGCGTCCGGGCGTGGTAAGCGCGAACGCAGAGGCCGAGAAGGCCCGTCAGGCGGCGGATGCGAACGCGCCGACCGCTTCCAAGATTGTTCCGCTCACCGTCCGCGCGAAGGTGATGAAGGAAGGGAGCGACCGGTGGCTGCGCGTCAATGCCGCGCCCGAGCAGCTCTGGGCAGTGGTGCAGGACTTCTGGCCCTCCGTCGGTCTCGTGGTTCGCGAGCAGAATCCGAAGACGGGCTACATGGAAACCGAATGGGCTGAAAACAAAGCCAAGCTCCCGCAGGACATCATCCGCCGCACGATCGGCAAGGTGATCGACTTTGCATACTCCACGGGCGAGCAGGATCAGTACCGCACCCGCATGGAGCGCAACGACGACGGCACGACCGACATCTACATCTCGCACCGCTCGATGGTTGAGGTGGTGACGGGCGCCGATAAGGAAAGCACCGTCTGGCAGCCGGGTCCCACGGATCCGACGATGGAAGCGGAAATGCTTCAGCGCCTCGCGCTCCGCATTGATGCCGAATTCAATCCCGATGCCTCTGCTGAGGCTGAGGCCGAAGCTCAGAAGGAGCTCGCTCAGCAGTTCAAGGTTGAGCCCGCCGCTACCCGCGCCCGCATCGAGAACGGTGCTGACGGCAAGGCTGCCGCTGTGGTTCTGACGGACAATTTCGACCAGGCCTGGCGCCGCATGGGCCTCGTGCTTGACCGCATGGGCTTCGAGCAGGTCGACCGCGACCGCACTGCCGGCTGGTTCCTCGTCCGCTACCTCGATCCGGCTTATGAAGCCGCTCAGAAGGAAAAGCGCGGGTTCTTCACGAACCTCTTCAGCTCCGACGCCGTCATTGCCGCGCCCAACTACCGCATTCACCTTTCGGGCGAAGGCGCTGAGACGCGCGTGACCGTTCAGGGTCCGGACGGCGGCGAGGATACGACGGGCGTTGCGCCCAACATCCTCGGCCTTCTCGCCGAGCAGCTCCGCTAAGAGAGGAGGAGTTCCGCCATGGCTTCCTTCATGACGAAGGTGCTCAATACCTTCGGCCTCCATACCGAGGCGGAACTCAATGAAGCCCGGGCGGCAGCCCGGGCCGAGGGGGCTCCCGGGACGGCGTCCGGAGAATCCGCCAGGGAAGCTCCGGGGCCGCTCTCAGACACATCCCCCTGCGGCCTCATCTACCGGCAGGCCGCCATCGACATACCGCAGCTTTCCTGTGCGCTTCAGACTCAGGTAAAGGCTCAGGCGATTGAGAAAATCCGCCGTCTTCTTGCAAAAGAGAAAATCACCGCAGAGGAATTCGAACTCTGGAAGCGTCGGATTCTGATGCTCTGAGGGAGCGTGCCTCAGATGGACCGTTGCGCAGTATTTGATCGAGCGGGTTCCGGCCTGATGCCGGCAGTGTCCGCGTTTGCCTGGCTGGGGCTCTTTTTTCTGCGCGTCTTCAATCCCCAGGTTCGCGCCGACCGCACTGCCTTTGCCCGGGGCCTCATCATCTGGGCGTCCCTGGGGGCGGCAGCCTGGCTGCTGATGGATCCCATAGCGGACGCCGAGTGGATCTCGGACAAGGCGCTTCTGCGCATTGCCATGGTCTACAGCTGGGCTTCCGGATTCTGGTACTTTGCGCTCTTTGTTCTGACGGCTAGGCGCTGCCACGACTGCGGAATTTCGGGCGGCTGGGCGCTTCTTGTCGGCATTCCGCTCGTTAATCTTCTCGTGCTCGCTGCCGGACTCTTCTTCCCGGGAGCGAGGGATGCCGAACTTGTCTGGAAGAAGGATTTTTCGCTGTGATCAACTGGAACGATTACCTGCTCTTCATCCCGGCGGTGGTTGTGATTACGCTCCTTCCCGGGCCGGACTTCGCCATTACGGTAAGAACGACCCTCGTGCACGGACGACGGGCCGGCATTCTCTGCCTTCTCGGCGTCAATCTGGGCGTGGCGGTCCATACCACCGCCGCGATTCTCGGCATCTCCGCGCTCATCATGGGAAGTGAGGAGCTCTTCAACATTCTCAAGTGGGCGGGCGCCGTCTATCTTTTCTGGCTCGGCATCGGGGCGATTCGGGAGTCCTTTCAGAAGAAGCCTGAGGTTCCGAATGCGGCCGAAAAAATGGCTGCCGTTGAAGAATCGAGGAAGAACGGGCTTGCGGCCTTCAGAAGCGGCCTTTTCTGCAATCTCCTCAATCCGAAGGTTGTGGTCTTCGTCCTCACGTTCTTCCCGCAGTTCATCGATCCGAAGCTCCCCGCGGCGCCTCAGCTTGCGCTTCTGGGGCTCACGTGGTCGGTGCTCGGCATCCTCTGGCTCACGACCCTTGTTCTCCTGATGGAGAAAATCCGGCCGGTTTTCGAGCGTCCCTCATTCCGACGCTGGCTCAACCGCACGACAGGCGCCGTTCTCATTCTTTTCGGCATAAAGCTTGCGTTTGAGCGCAATTGATTTTCAACTCATTTTTAGTTCGCAATAGATTCATATGGCAGAAAGCATTCGCAAAGGCATGCTCGTTACGCTCTCGGTCCTGATGGCCGACATGACGGGCAAGACCCTTGAAGAAACGCCCCCGGAGGGGATTGTCTATCTCCACGGAAACGGCGATATTTTCCCGAAGCTTGAGGCGGCACTTGAAGGGCGCTTCGCCGGGGAAGGCTTTTCGATCCATCTTGAACCCGAGGATGCCTTCGGCGAATACGACGCGGAAGCGATCAAGCTGATTCCCGCAGAGAATTTCGCGCATCCGGAGATTCTTGAACCCGGAGCAGTCGTTGATGAAGTGCCGGGGGAAGTCCCCGACGGACGCACGTGGCGCGTGACGGATATCGCTGAAGGCATGGTGGTGCTTGAAGCCAATCACCCGCTTGCCGGCATCGGCCTGCAGTTCGCCGTCAAGGTCCTCGATGTTCATGAGCCGACGGAGTCGGAGCTCGAGGCAATGGAAGACGACGGTACGGAATCGCTCGTGCCGCCCTTCCTCAAAATTGCCGACCGGATCGTGAGCGAAGACGACGAGGACGATACGCCCTACGAGTCGGCAGGCGCAGAGGAGCCCGACGACTCCTCGATGGCAAGGCTCGCAAGGCCTCCGCGCATCGTTCGCTGAGCGTCCTTAAAGACCCAAATTTTCCATTGCCCGGGAGCCGGATCAAGTCCCCCGGGCATTTCTCCAAGAAGGGAATACACAGAAATGTCAGTGCTTGAGGAACTTCGTTCGCACGAAGCGGAATATGCAAAGTGGCGTCACGAGTTTCACCGCCATCCTGAACTCGGTCTCGAGGAGGTCTGGACCTCCGGCGTCGTCGCTGAAAAGCTCAAAAGCTGGGGCATTGAGGTGACGGAACATGTCGGCCGCACGGGCGTTGTCGGCGTGATTCACGGGAATCTCGGTCCCGGGCGCACGATTGCGCTCAGAAGCGATATGGATGCGCTCTCGATGCCTGAGGAAGGAAGCTGCGAATGGAAGTCCCAGAATCAGGGCAAGATGCACGGCTGCGGCCATGACGGCCATATGACGATGCTTCTTGCGGCTGCCCAGTACCTCTCTCAGCACCGCGACTTCAAGGGCACGGTCGTCCTTATCTTCCAACCGGGCGAGGAAGGCGCGGGCGGCGCGCTTGAGATGATGAAGGACGGACTCTTCAAGCGCTTCCCCTGCGATGAAATCTACGGCATGCACAACTGGACCGACGTCCCCGTGGGCCAGGTCCGCTGCCGCCACGGTGCCACGATGGCGGGTCAGGACTTCTTCAGCATTCACCTGAAGGGCAGAGGCTCGCACGCGTCTGCCCCTCATCTTTCCGCCGATCCGGTTCTCGCGGCGTCGCTTCTTGTGACGGCGCTCCAGCAGATCGCTTCGAGAAACATTGCGCCGCTTGACCCGGCAGTGATTTCGGTAACGAAGATCCATACGGGGTCCGCATTCAACGTCATTCCGGAAACGGCGGAAATCGGCGGCTGCACGCGCTTCTTCTCGAATGAAACGGGCGAACTTCTGAGAAAGCGCATCCGTGAAGTGGCTGAACACATTGCCATCTCCTGCGGCGTCACAGCCAAAGTGGAGTTTGATCCGATTGCGGCAGTCCTCATGAGCGACCCGAAGCTTTCGGACGCCTATCTCGCTGCTGCGCGCGAGGTCGTGGGCGACGCCAACGCTGATTTTGCGGAGCTTCCGCAGATGGCGAGCGAAGACTTCTCCTACCTCTCTCAGGAGGTTCCCGGCGCTTACTGCTTCCTGGGCGGCCAGGCGCCCTACGGAGCGAAGAATCTGCACAATCCGTGCTTTGACTTCGACGACCGCGTGCTCGCAACGGGGGCGGCCATCTGGGTGACGATCGCGAGAAATCGTCTTGCCGCCTGATTGCACTTCATAGAAGTCTGAGTCTCGGGCCTCATGCGGCTTCCGCTTCTGCGGGCGGGTGCTGCATGAGGCTTTTTTTTTCGTGCTTTCTTCAGACAAGCTCGTAAGTGGCCGATTGAATCGGGAGCGACAGGTTCTGAAGCACGCGCTCGAGCAGAATCCCCTCGCGGTTGTCGGTCTGGTAGCCGAAGGTGGCGCGGATTCCCTGCAGGATGAACTGCGCCGCTCGATCAAGCGCAATGGGGAGACTGTCCCCCTGAAGGAGGCTTCCCGTGATGACGCTCGTGAAGGCGTCGCCCGTGCCGGGATAGTGGGCCGGGAGGTAGGGACAGGTGACTTTCCAGGTGCGGCCGTCCGTGCGGCTCCGGGCAATGACCGATGTGAGATTGGGCTTTCCCTGCACCGGAACGCCGGTGATGATGACGGTGTCGGGGCCGGAGTTCGTGAGTTCCGTGATGGCGGCCTTCAACTCGTCGTCAGTGCATTCCGGGCGGAAAGGTTCGCCTAAGAGCGCGAAGAGTTCGGTGAGGTTGGGCGTGAGGACGTCGGCGCGGGCGGCGAGCGTTCGCATCTCGCTCACCATCTCATCAGTAATTTTGTTGTAGAGCCGGCCGTTGTCTCCAAGCACGGGATCCACAACGACGAGCGTATCGGTCGTCCTGAAGCGTTCGATGAAGTCGGCGACGATCCTGATCTGGCGAGGAGATCCGAGGTATCCGGTATAGATGGCTTCAAAGTCGACGCCGAGCTTTTCCCAGTGATCAATGATCGCCGGCATTTCGTCCGTGAGATCAAGAAACGTAAAGTTCTCGTACTGCGTGTGGTTCGAGAGGATTGCCGTCGGAAGCGGGCACACGTCGAAGCCCATCGTGGAAAGAATCGGTATGACGACGGTGAGGGAGACGCGGCCGACGCCTGAGAGATCGTGGACGGCGGCAATGCGGCGTACGCTGCGCGAGAATTTCATTGTGAGGATTAGAAGAAAACGGCAAACGAAAGGTTGATTGCCAAATGGTGCCACATCAGGTTCGACTGTGTAGATCAGTCGGACTTGAAGGATCAACCGCTTAAAAATAAACCGGGCAGAGAGTCATGATGCACTCTCTGCCCGGTTCGTTAAAGAATGATAAAGACTGCGGATCAGCGCTCAGCTGCTGCGTTCTTGCCGGCAATTCGTCCAGACGTGTAGGCAATGCCGAGACCGGTGCCTGAGGTGTAGACGCGGTTGTAGTAGGGGCGGTTGATGACTTCGCCGCCCGCGTAGAGCCCCTTGATCACGGAACCGTCGTCGCGCAGGACCTGGAACTTCTCGTTCACCTTGACGCCGCCCATGGTGCCGCCCGTCTGCGGGACAACGCGGACCGCATAGAAGGGTGCTTTCTCGAATGCCTTCAGGAACTTGGCGGGTTTGCCGAACGCTTTGTCGTCGCCCGTGCGCGAAGCCTCGTTGTAGGCAGTCATGGTGTGCTTAAGCGCGTCAGCCGGAACGCCCATATTCTTTGCGAGCTCTTCCCAGGTGCTGCCCTTAACGGAGATGCTGGGATCGTTGAACGCTTCGAGCGCCTTCGTCTTTTCAGGATCACTGCTGTCGACGATCGCCCAGACCGCCTTCTGCATCGCCACCGGATCAGTCAGATAAGGGAGATCTTCATTGACGAAGCGAACGCCCTTTTCGTTCACGAAGACGCGGTCCTTGTATTTGTCCTTCGACGTAAAGCTCTTCGAAAGTCCGGGCTTCGTGCCGTTGACGTAGAGACCGATCACCCAGGCGTCCTTGAATTCTTCAGCGCCCGCTTCAATTGCCATGCGGATGCCGTCGCCGGTTGCTCCGGGGGTCGCGACAGAAATATCAGTGTAGGGCGCGAAGTCCGGAACGAGGCGTTCCATCATTTCCTTGTTGTGGGCGAAGCCGCCGGTGGCAAGCACCACCGCCTTGCCGCTGATTTCATAGCGGTGCGCCTTGTCGTGCGCCAGAACTCCCTTAACTGAACCATCCTCTGCGACGATCAGCTTGTCGGCAGGGGTCCCAGTGCGCACGGGCACGCCCATCTTGTCGAGATAGGTCTTGATGTTCTTGATGACGAATCGTCCGCCGGCGGGCGAAGAGCCGCGGCCGGAAGCCGGGACGGGAGATTCAGCGGGCGCGTGCGCGTAGTCAGGGCCGCCGTAGCCGAAGGGACGGGGCTTGGCGAAGGTGTGTCCCACAACGTCCTCGAGCCAGTTGACGGTCGTGGTGAATTCCTTTGCCATGCGGCGGACGGCGGCTTCATCCGGATAACCCTTGGCGCCCCCTTTGTAGGAGCGCTTCTGGTCATTGAGCCAGATCTCAATGAAGCCTTCAGTCGTCGTGTCTTTTTCGCCCGCCCGCTTCTGGGCGTTGGAGTCGCCCGCAGCAATGGCGCCGCCAGCAAGTGCGGAGCTGCCGCCGATAATGCCGAGTTTTTCCAGGACGATCACTTTAGCGCCGTTCTCCGCTGCGGAAGCCGCGGCCGCCATGCCGGTGCCGCCCGCGCCAACCACAATGACGTCGGCAGAAAGCTTTTCGAGCGGAAGCGTTGCCGGATCTGTTCCGGCCTGAGCGCAGAGGGCGGTCAGGAAAGCTGCGGCTGCAGCTGCGGTACGCTTGACAAGCATTGGGGTCTCCTTTTGGTCGGGTAAAGCCTTCACTCTATCCGCGCAAACCTCGAATAGCCATCGGGACTTTTCCTCTGCTGAATGCGAGTCTGAAGTCGAGCAGGAGCACCAAAATCTGCTTCAGAAGTAAAGTATTAGGAAAATCAAATGGATGATTCAGCGTTTGGATGGGCTTATGACAGACTGCGAGGGTGCTCTCTTCTCAGCTTGAATACGCAATACCGAAGCCGTCATCCCGGCGAGCGTCACAATCGCCATGCCGAGAAGCGAGATGAAGTCGAGGGACTCGCCGAAGAAGATGAGTCCGAAGATCACGGCGAACGGGATGCCCGCAAACTGGTAGACGGAATTGAGAAGCGGATGACCGTAGGTCCATCCGATCGTGAGGCAGAGCTGCGCGCAGGTGGCTGCGGCGCCGATCCCGATGATGAGAAGAATTCCTTGAAGGGTATGAGGCGAAAAGCCCGTGACCGCAGAGGCAATGAGTCCAGCGAGCGTTCCCGTGAGGGTGAAGTAGAAGACGATGCGCTCGGGAGGTTCGGCATGCCGGGAGAGATCCCGGATCATGAAGTCCGCGCCCCCGCCCGTGAGTCCGACCAGCACGCCCGCAAGCGCGCCGATGAGCTCCTCCTCCGGAAAGTCCGGCCTCAGAATGAGCAGCACGCCGCCGAAGCCGACGGCAACGGCGAGAAGCAGAGGCTTCTCAAGCTTTTGCCGCGCGAAGGCTGCCGAGATTGAAAGAAAGAGGCAGAACCAGAGGGGCGACGAGTAGGTAAAGGTCTGAGCGGTGCCGAGCGGCAGAACGGAAAGCGTATAGACCCCGAGCGTGATGCAGGTCGTGCCGATCGCGCACCGGATGAGGTGCCGCCAGGGATGCGAGGTTTCAAGCGAAATATGCTTCTCTTTCAGAATGAAGCCGCAGAGCGCCACCCCGAAGATGCTCCGGTAGAAGATGATCTCCCAGACGGAATAAAAGTCCGACGCCATCTTGACGAGCAGCGCGACGACGGCAAAGAGGAATGTCGCGAGGAGCATCCAGAGAGACTGGCGGACCATTGGGAAGTTCTCCTTCAGAAGAGTGCGATCATCGGCACCAGCGTTCCGTCCAAAGGGGGAGCGCAGCGCGCAGATAGCCTTGAGGATTGTCGGCGCCGATCGCGGGAAGTCCGAGATGGCGGCCTGCGGCTTCGAGCGCCTCGAGCGGGCGCGACACGTCTACCGGAGTGGCGCCCGCCTGCTTTGAGAGCTTTTCTCCCTCGTCATTGAGAACCAGGGGAATGTGCATGTAGCGGTTAGGCGTCCCTCCGAGCGCGCGCGTGAGGAGAATCTGGCGCGGCGTGTTGTCGACGAGGTCGGCCCCGCGAACGATGTCGGTGACGCCTGAGAAAATATCGTCCGTCACGACGGCAAGCTGATAGGCCCATAGTCCGTCGGCGCGCTTCAGAATGAAGTCCCCGACTTCATGCTCGACATCCTGCGAGAAGTCTCCGAGACGCCGGTCATGGAAGGAAAAAATACCGGATGGCACGCGGAATCTGATCGCCCGGACGGGCTTCCCGTGAGTGCCCTTCCTGCAGGTTCCCGGATAGACCCCCTTGGGAAGTCCGAGGCGGAGGTCTTCAGCAAAGATTTCCTTTCTCGAGCAGGCGCAGCCGTAGATGAGCCCCTTTTCTGCAAGGCGTCTCAACGCCTCTTCATAGGCGGGATAACGGTCGTGCTGCCAGAGAACGGGCTCGTCCGACTCCATCCCGAAGCGCTTCAGATCTTCAATGAAGCTTTCTCCCGCACCGGGGATGTCCCTCGGGGGATCAATATCCTCAATGCGCAGGAGCCACGTTCCCTCATGCGCGCGCGCATCGAGCCAGCTCGCGAGCGCTGCGGCGAGGCTTCCGGCATGAAGCCTGCCGGTGGGTGAGGGAGCAAAGCGACCGCGATACATGGGTTTTCAGCCTTCTGAACTAATGACTGCCTATGGAAGTGCAGGCAAAATTTTAGGATGCGCCGGCGAATCTTTCCCGCCCGGCCTCATGCATTCCTTTCCCCATGACCTCTTCAGCTCAGAAGAATCCCCCGAAGCTCTCGGACGGCATTCTGCTCGCCGCCGTTGCAACGCTCGGTCCCTTTGCCGCCAACACCTACGTTCCGGCCTTCGGGGATATCGAGCGCGACTTCGGCGTATCCGCCATCGCGGTGCAGCAGTCGCTCTCGCTTTACCTTCTTGCCTTTGCCTGCGCGTCGCTTCTCATCGGCGCGCTCTCGGACGCCTTCGGCCGCCGCCGGGTGCTGATTGCCGCCACGATCATCTTTGCGCTCGCCTCCATCGGGTGCATGTTTTCGAATTCGATTGAGGTGCTCTACGGCTGGCGCTTTCTGATGGGGCTCTGCGCTTCCGCGGGTCCGGTGATTTGTCAGGCGATCGTGCGCGACCGCTGGCAGGGCGTGGAAGCTGCAAAGATCCTCGCCCTCATAGCGATTCTCTTCGGGGTCGGCCCCTGCATGGCGCCGATTGTCGGGGGCGAACTCACCGTTCTTTTCGGCTGGCGCTTCGTTTTCGCGTTTCTCGCGTTCTTCGGCGCGCTCCTCGCCCTCATTGTGATGATCTTCCTCAGGGAAACTTTGCCGGAAGACCGCCGCACCTCCTTCCGTCCGGCCACCACACTCATGAACTACGGGAAGGTTCTCCGCAACCCTGCATTTGTTGCGGGCGTTCTTGCCCACGGCTTCTGCTTCATGGGACTCATCGTCTATTCAGCGGGCGCCGCCGACTTCGTGATCCACGTGATGAAGCTTCGGGTTGATCAGTTCGGGCTCCTCATGGTGCCCCTGGTCGGGGTCTCGATGCTGGGCGCCTGGATGGGACCTTCCCTCATGGAAAAGCTCGGGACGAGGAAGCTTATTTTCGGCGGCATTGCGTTGCTGATTTTCTCCGGACTCGCGGGCGCCCTGGTGGAATGGGTTCACCCCCTCGCTTTCCCGCTTCTCCTTCTTCCGCCGCTTCTCTACAACCTCGCGGCGGCCGCGATTAGGCCGGCGATCAACGTGATGAATCTCGACTACTTCCCGAAGAACCGCGGACTCGCCGCCTCCGTGCAGCAGTTTTCGCTCACGGGCGCATTCGGGATTTCGTCCGCCCTTCTGGTGCCTCTCGTGATGGGCGAAGCCTGGAAGTACTGCCTCGTCATGCTTTTCTCGAGCGTCGTCATGCTTTTCCTCTGGCTCATTGTAGAAAAGAAGCGGGACGCGTATCTCCCGCCGGCGGCGAAGGCGTGATTGCCTGCTGCAAAAAATCCCTGCTGCCCTGGATGAACCGCATCGCATAAGCGATGGGCAAAAATGAAAGAGGCGGTCCCTGCATCGTTTTGCAGGGACCGCCTCTTAATTTGGTCAGAGAGGAATTTTCCCGGGAATTACTTCAGCTCAGCCTCAAGGTAGTCGAAGCCCGCGTCGAGCTGCACGTAAAAGCCCGTGAGGCCCTTCACCTTTGCGGAGACATTCTTTTCGGCAACGAGCGGGATCCAGGGCATTTCGTCCCAGACGGCCTTCTGAGCGGCATCGTAGAGCTCGGTCTTCTTTGCGCGGTCCGTGGTGCGAAGCGCCTCCGCGAAGTTTTTGTCGAGCACCGCGTTCGAATAGAAGCCGTAGTTCCCGGCGACCGGCGCCCAGGATTCGGTGGCCAGAAGCGGACGCACGGCCCAGTCGAGTTCGCCCGTGGACGAGGACCAGCCCGTGTAGAGCATGTTGAGCTTTGCTTCCTCGGGCTTCTTCAAGAGATAGGTCGTTCTCTGGCCCGATTCCATCGCCATGATGGAAACCTTGACGCCCACCTGCGCGAACTGCTGCTGCAGGAACTGGATCACCTTTTGCGCAGTCGTATGGTTGTAGAGCGACCAGAGAGTGGCGGTAAAGCCGTTCGGGTATCCCGCTTCCTTCAGAAGTTCGCGCGCCTTCCTGGGATCATAGGGAATGGCTTCAAACTGCTTCGCGTAGTCAACGCCCTCGGGCGCAAGGCCCGTCGCAGGGACCGCAAAGCCGTTGAAGGCCACCTTGCAGAGCGCCTGCTTGTTGACGGCGTAGTTGAGCGCCATGCGCACCTTCGGGTTGTCGAAAGGCTTCATCTTGGTATTGAAGGCGATGTAGCGCTCGATGATCGAGGGGGAGACGGTGACGTCGATCCCGGGTTCGCCCTCAAGGGACTTCACCTGCTCCGGAGGAACGGGGAAGATGAACTGCGCTTCGCCCGTGCGCAGCATCGCCACGCGGGTGGAATTCTCCGGGACGGGCTTGAAGGTGATGCCGTCAAGCTTCGGAAGCCCCTTCTGCCAGTAGTTGGGGTTCTTCACAACGTGAAGGATTTCCGACGGGTTGTATTCCTTCACGGTATAGGGGCCGGTGCCGCAGGGATGGAAGGCGATCTGCTTTCCCGGATAAGCGGCAAGCGCCTTCGGGCAGATCATGACGCCGGCCGGATGGGCGAGCTGGTTGATGAAGGCGGAGAAGGGTTTTTTAAGCGTGATTCTCGCGGTGTACGGATCGACAACTTCGGTTTTCGCGATGTTGTTGTAGAGGGAGTAGCGGCGAAGCGCATTCTCCTTATTCGTCACGCGATCGAAATTTGCCTTCACGGCATCGGCCTGAAATTCCGTGCCGTCGTGGAACATGACGCCTTTTCTGAGATGGATCGTGTAGACGAGGCCGTCCGCGCTCACGTCATAGCTTTCGGCGAGGACGTTTCGGATCTTCATGTCCTTGTCGAGACCGAAGAGGCCTTCGTACATGGATTTGGCGGCGGTCTGCGAGAGCGTGTCGCCCGCATCGTACGGATCCATCGTCGTGAAGGTTGAGGCGATGCCGACCGTGATTTCCTTCGCGGAGAGTGCAGAGCTCGCGCCCGCGGTCATGATGCCGGCGAGGGCAAGTGCGAGAAGAGAGGCGTGCATGGTTTTCATTTCTTTGGTCCCGTTTGTATGCTTCTGAGGGAACCGGATGACTGCAGATCCCGAGGGGAGGACCTGGCCGGGTCTCCGGCTTTTTTTGTTCATTCCTTAAGATTTATAAGCAAACCCGGTGCCAGAAAAGAAAGGCGGCAGACTTTTGAGAAGTCTGCCGCCGCCGGGTTCCTCATCGCCCTCATGAAGGGCGGCGTCGGAAGGAATGCCGGTTACTTGAATTCAATCTGTGAATATTCAAACCCGGCATCGGGCTGGATGTAGAAGCCCGAAAGTCCCTTCACGTGAGCGGAAACGTTCTGCTCGGTGACGAGGTAGATCCACGGGCAGTCGTTCCAGGTCGCCTTCTGAGCGACGGAGTAGAAGGCCTGCTTCTTTGCCTTGTCGGTCGTGAGAAGCGCATCGCGGAAGTTGTCGTCGAGCGTCTTGTTCGAGTAGTAGCCGAAGTTGCTCGCGACCGGCGCCCAGGAGTCGGTGCCGAGAAGCGGACGAATGGCCCAGTCGAGTTCGCCCGTGGACGAGGACCAGCCGGCATAGACCATGTTGAGCTGGGATTCCTCGGGCTTCTTCAGCAGATAAGCGGTTCGCTGACCCGCTTCCATGGCCATCACGGAAACCTTGACGCCCACCTGAGCGAACTGCTGCTGCAGGAACTGAATGACCTTCTGCGCGGTCGTATGGTTGTAGAGCGACCAGAGCGTGGCCGAGAAGCCGTTCGGGTAGCCCGCTTCCTTCAGAAGCTCGCGGGCCTTCTTCGGGTCATAGGGCCAGGCGCCGTATTCGTCGGCGAATTCAACGCCCTTCGGGGCAATGCCCTTCGTCGGGTCGGCAAGGCCGTTGAAGGCGACCTTGGCGAGCGCTTGCTTGTTGACGGCATAGTTGAGGGCCTGACGGACCTTCAGGTTGTCGAAGGGCTTCTTCGTCATGTTGAAGGCAACGTAGCGCTCGATGATCGAAGGCTCCTTCGTGACGACAAGGTTCTTTTCGCCCTCAAGAATCTTCACCTGTTCCGGCGGAACGGGGAAGATGTAGTGAGCTTCGCCCGTGCGCAGCATCGCGACGCGGGTGGAATTTTCAGGAACGGGCTTGAAGGTGAGGCCGTCAACCTTGGGGAGACCCTTCTGCCAGTAGTTGGGGTTTTTGACGACGTGGAGGATTTCAGACGGGTTGTACTTGTCGAGAACGAAGGGACCCGTGCCGCACGGATGGAAGGCGAGTTCCTTGCCCGGATACTTCTGAATGGCGCTCGGGCAGATCATGGCGCCCGATGCGTGAGCAAGCTGGTTGATGAAGGCCGAGAAGGGCTTGTGGAGCGTAAAGCGGACCGTGTAGGGGTCGACGACTTCCGTCTTCGCAATGTTGTAGTAGAGCGTATAGCGGCGAAGGGCGTTCGCTTTATTCGTCACGCGGTCGAAGTTCGCCTTCACGGCGTCGGCCTGGAATTCCGTGCCGTCGTGGAATTTGATGCCTTTTTTGAGCGTGACGGTGTAGACGAGCCCGTCGTCGCTCACCTTGTAGCCTTCAGCGAGGACGTTCTGAAGCTTCATGTCCTTGTCGAAGCCGAAAAGGCCTTCATACATGGACTTCGCGGCGCTGTAGGAAAGCGTGTCGCTTGCATCATAGGGGTCCATCGTCGTGAAGGTGGAGGCAACGGCAATGGTCACTTCCTTCGCAGCGGCGGGCTGGGCGGCAAGACCGGCGAGCACGCCCGAGAGGGCAAGCGCCATGGCGGCATGAGCAAATTTCATTTTTTAACTCCGGAACGGGTCTCCGTTCATGAAAGAATGCGCCGGCTTGAATGGGAAAAGGCGCCGGTTCGTGCTTAAAGACTGAGCAAATAACGTGCCAGCAGAGGAACTCTCTGAAAGAAATCGAATGGACCGGACGCGCGCTCCCGGCGCAGAAGTGACGCACCAAATCGAGGCGCGGGAGCGCACAAAAGTCAGGCGCAGTGCGCCATAACGGCTCGGTAGATTGCCTCAGCTGCCTTTTCGATGTGCCAGACCGGCGAGGATTCCTGCGGCGTATGGGCGAGCTTTCCTTCGCCGGGGCCGAAATAGAAGGCCGGAATCCCAAAAGCGTGCATGTAGCCGCCTTCGCCCCAGCCCGACATCGGGGTCACCTCGACCTTGTGTCCGAGAGAGGCCTCAATGGCAGAAATTGCCTTCTGCGCGACAGGGTTTTCAAGGGACGAGGAAAGCGCGGGCCAGTCGCCCGTGATCGTGGTTGAAACCTCGACGGGCGGGAAGTCCGGATCTTTTCTGAGTTCTTCGACGACGCGCAGGATTCTTTCCTCCTGGATCCTGCCGCATTCCTCGCCCTGGTAGCGGAAGTCGATCGTGACGGAGCAGCTTGCAGGCACCACATTGGGCGCGGCGCCCCCTGAAACCATGTCGATCGAGGTGGTCTGCGGGCCGATCCCGGGGCCTTCCTTCTGCATTTCAGGAAGGCGCTTTCTCGCGCGGACGATGAAGAGTGCGGCGGCCTCAATGGCGTTGACGCCGAGATGCGGGCGCGATGAGTGAGCGCTCCGGCCCTTGAAGTCGACCCGCACCCAGGCGTCGCCGCGGTGTTCGTTTCGGATCGTGAGTTCGGTGGGTTCGGCAATGATCGCGAGATCCGGACGCGGAGCGCCCGGTTCCTCGAGCGCGGCCTTGACGCCCTTCACGTCCGTCTCCTCATCGGTGGAGAGAATGAGCCAGAGGCTTCCCTTCAGATCCTTTTTGGACGCTTCGCAGAAGGCGGCGATTGCGGCGGCCGCTCCGCCCTTCATGTCGGTCGAGCCGCGCCCGAGGAGGCGTCCGTCCCTGATTTCCCCCGACCATGGGTCGGTCATGCCGGCAGGCGGCACGACGTCGATGTGGCCTGAAAGCATGAGGGAGGGCGCATCGGGAGCGTCCGAACCGCAGTGCGCAAGGAGCACCGGAGCGCCGGTCGACTGAGCGGCGATGCGGGAGGTCGAGCGGCTGTAGCGGCTGAGGATCTCTTCGACCGCCCTGATCACGTCGTGCGTGGCGGGGGTCCCCGAAACGGAAGGCACGCGCACGAGCGTCTGCGCGAATTCAACGGCGCGGGAAAGAACGTTCTCTTGAGTCATGTGGAAGGTTCCAAAAAATGAAAAGGGAGGTTCCTTCAAGCCTAACCGAAGACTTTCGCGTCTTCCCTCTGCAGAACGGCGTAGCTTCTTCGGTCTTTTGTCAGAGAAGCGCCGCAAAAAGCCGGAGCGGTGCGGGCTCCCCGGGAATCTTGATAGGAAGTTGAGGTTTTCATGATTTTTTCGTCGAAGCATTTCCCGGTTCACGAAAGTAAACTTCGCCGGGTAACCGTTCCGCGGGATGCCTGAAGCGAAGACCCTTTTCCTTCCGGGCTCCCGAGAGTCACAAGAAGCGAGAAAAGGCAGAAAGAAGTCATGCGCGAATTTTTCGAATGCCAGCTGATCGACGGAGAATGGGTGAAGTCTTCGGGCGAAGCCTTCATTCCGGTTGAAAATCCTGCCGACCGTTCGACAATTGCACGCGTTCCGGACGGAACGGCCGAAGACGTCGATCGTGCGGTGAGAGCTGCGCGAAAGGCTTTTCCGGCATGGTCGAAAACGACGCTTGAAGCGCGCATTCGCCTGATGGAGCGGATGCTTGAAATCTTCCGCGGCATGACCGAAGAGATCGTTGCCCTCGAAATCGCCGAACTCGGCGCTCCGGCCGCCTTTGCGAGAAAGAAGCACTGCGACTACCAGATGCGCCGCACCGCAGCCTTCATTGACGCCGCGCGGAAAATGAAGCTCGAGGAGCACTTCCCGGCATCTCTCGTGACGCGGGAGCCCGTGGGGGTTGTTGCGGCCATCACGCCCTGGAACTATCCCCTCGGGCAGATCATTCAGAAGGCAGTGCCCGCCATACTGATGGGCTGCACGGTGGCCCTGAAGCCGAGCGAACTGACGCCCCTTACGGCGACGCTTCTCGCCGAAGCCTTCCGCGAGGCGGGACTTCCTCCGGGGGTCTTCAACCTCGTTCAGGGGAGAGGCGAAACCGTGGGCGAGGCGCTGGTGGCGCATCCCGGGGTGGACATGGTGTCCTTTACGGGTTCGACCGGGGTGGGCCGCCGGATCGGCTCGATTGCATCTGGGGATTTGAAGCGCATTGCGCTCGAGCTTGGCGGCAAATCGCCCTGCGTGTGGCTTCGCGGCATGTCCGACTACAGGCCGGCCGCGAAGAAGCTCTTCGACTCGCTGCTTCTTAATGCCGGACAGACCTGCACGGCGCTCTCAAGGCTTCTCGTTCCGGAGGAAATGCTCGGGGAAACGAAGGCGCTTCTCACTGAAGCGCTCAAGGATTATCCCGTCGGCGACCCGCAGGTGCTCTCGACCCGCGTGGGACCGGTTGTATCTCTCAATCAATTCCGGCGCGTGAAGAGCTATATCGAAGCGGGACTGGCTGAAGGCGCTGAAATGATTGCGGGAGAGGTGCCGAAGGACCCCGGAGAAAAGGAAGGCTACTTCATCAGGCCGGTCGTTTTCGTCAAAGTGAGGCCGGAGATGAAGATCGCTCAGGAAGAGATTTTCGGGCCGGTTCTTTCCGTTCTCACCTACCGTACGCTCGACGAAGCCGAGGAAATCGCCAACGGCACGCCCTACGGACTTTGCGGTGCCGTATTCGGACCAAAGCAAGAAGCGCTCGATTTTGCCCGCAGGATCCGGAGCGGAAACGTGTACATTAACGATGCCGCGCGCGACCTCGCCGCTCCTTTCGGAGGTTTCGGGGCGAGCGGCATCGGCCGCGAGGGCGGAATCTACGGGCTCGAGGAATTTACCGAGCTTAAGGCCGTCTTCGAACACTCCACGTTTTAACCTGCTCTGAAGACGGCGCTCCACTTTTTCCTTTTGAGCGGCTCCGCCTCGGCTCAAGGCAAAATGGAATTCGATTTTCTCACGACGCTCCTCATCGTCTGTCCGGTCGTCTTTCTAGGCGGCCTCGTCGACGCCATCGCCGGCGGAGGCGGCCTCATCACGCTCCCGGCATTCCTTATTGCAGGCGTTCCCGCGCACATGGCATTGGGGAGCAATAAGCTGGCGAGCATGATCGGGACGAGCGTTTCAACGTTCCGTCTCTGGCGGGCCGGGTTCCTCAAGGTGCGCGAAGCGCTTCCCGCCGTCTTCTGCGCCTTCATCGGGAGCGCTGTCGGCGCGCGGATCGCGCTTCTCGTGCCCGAAGAGGTCTTTCGCTACATCCTCATCGTGCTCCTCCCTTTTGCCGCCATCGTCGTCTTCAGAAAGTCGGCGATTCCCTCCGAGGGCGAGGAGATGGATAAAAGCAAGCGCCTCGCCATCGTGGGGGGCATGTCGCTTCTCTGCGGCGCCTACGACGGCTTCTACGGGCCGGGCGCGGGCACCTTCATGCTCCTTTCATACACGATCCTCGCGCGCATGGGCGTGCGGGAGGCCTCGGGCCAGATGAAGGCCGTGAACCTCTCGAGCAACCTGGCTGCCTTTGCGACCTTCGCGCTTTCGGGCGAGGTGATCTGGGCTTTGGGCCTCATTGCCGGGTGCTTTTCCATCGCCGGGCATTACATCGGAGCGGGGCTGGTGTTGAAGAACGGCACGAAGATCGTGCGCCCCATCATCGCGGTCGTTCTTTCGATTCTCTTCGTCAAGACCGCCTGGGAGCTTCTCGTCTGAATTTGCTCTCAGGGCTGAGAAACGATCAGATGCCGGCGAGCCGGCGGATCACCTCAAGGTACTCCTCGCGCTTTGGCGGATGCTTGTCGTACGCGCGGTGAATGCAGGCGCCGTCGATGAGGGCATCGAGAATGCTCGCCACGTGCTTCGGGAAGAAGCGCATGAGTTCGCGGCGGACTTTTTCGTGAAATTCCGAGACGAGGGGCTTCACGGCATCATTTCTTGCCGCATAGGCATAGAGCTCGTACGTGAGAAGAAGGAGGCGCTTGTCTACCGGCCAGCAGAGGTAGTCGGAGAGCACTTCGAGCGCTTCCTCTCTGCTTCCCGCCGCCTCGAGCCTTGGGAACGTAATGACTGAGAGCTCTTCAATGAAGCTCTGCATGGCTTCGTAAAGAAGCTCCTCCCGGCCCCTGAAATGGTAGGTCATGGAGCCCAACGGAACGTCGGCTTCCTTCGCGACGAGACGGATCGACGCGCCTTCGACGCCGTGACGGGCAATCACCTCGAGCGCAGATTGAATGATGCGGCGGCGCCTCTCCGGGTCGTAGCGGCGGGCGGCGCGTTCAGACACTTTGGCGGCCTGGTCGGATTGAGATGCGTCGGGCATAAGGGAAGAGCGCTTCGGAAAGGAATGGACGAAAGAAATTTACCGATAGTGTACGCTCGTGCATATCGAGAAGAAAACCTGTAGAATGCGCTTCGCTTTAGGTACGTACGTACATATTTAAATTCAGGAGGACAACGCATGTTCCGAAAAGCAGCAAAAGGATCCTTCGGATCCTTCAGTGCGCGCGAAGCGCTCTTTGCCGCCTTCTTTGCGGGCGGCTTTCTGATGGCAACCTGGATCACGCGGACGCCCGCGATCCGCGAGGGGCTCGGGCTCTCGATTGCAGAAATGGGCCTCGTTTTTCTCGGGCTTTCGCTCGGCTCCATTCCGTCCCTCATCTTTGCGCCGGTTCTGATTCATCGGGCGGGAGCGCGCGTAATGACGCTTCTCGGGGAAGTCCTCATGCTTCTGGGCGTCTTTTTTGCGGCGCTCCCGCTGGCTCTCCCCATGCCGCTCCCGGGAGGCGTCGTCACGGCATTCGGTCTCGGACTCGTGGGGTTCGGCTCCGTATTCCTCGACATTGCGATGAATGTCGCGGCGGGCGTCATTGAAGCGCGGCGCGGGAAGCCGGTTCTTACGACGCTTCATGCGTGCTTCAGTCTCGGCGAAGCTGTCGGCGCCTTTTTCGGCTTCGGCTGCGTCTATCTCGCGGTTTCGCCGATGACGCACTTCCTCATGGCTCTCGGCCTGATGGCGCTGGTTTTCCTTCTCTCCACGCTGCGGCTTGGCGAAGTCGAGGCGCTCGTTCGGGCGTCGGGCGAAGAAGCGCAGAAAAAGACTGGCGCCGCGAAGCCGAAGCTTAGAATCACGGGGGGCCTCATCACCGCCGTCATCGTGGTCTTCGTGGTCGCGCTCTGCGAAGGCACGGCAAACGACTGGCTCCCGATACTGCTTCGCGAATCGATGAACGCGTCGACGAGCTTTGCGGCGCTCGCCTTTGCGGTCTTTGCGTCGGGCCTTGCCGTCGTGCGCTTCTCCGGCACTTTCTGGCTCAGGCGCTTCGGGAAAAGGCGCGTTCTCATGGGGAGCGCTCTTCTGGCGCTTATCGGACTCACCGTCATTATTTTCTTTAAGGCCCCGCTCTTCGTCATGCTGGGCGTCGTCTTCTGGGCCGCAGGCGCGGCGCTCGGCTTCCCCGTTGCGCTCTCAGCCGGTGCCGCAATGGGCGAGGGGGACCCTGCAGCCCGGATGAGCCTTCTTTCGAGCGCGGGGTACGGCGCTTTTCTCGCGGGACCCCCGACCCTCGGCTTCATCGGCGAGGGAATGGGGCTCTCGGCTTCATTCGGATTGGTCGCGCTTCTCATGCTGCTTCCTGTGCTTCTTGCGAGGCGCATGACGCCGGCTGAAGGCGAGGTGGCCCGCCGGGTGCTCGAACGCGAATAAAGCATTCAGGAAGGACGGCTCTCTCTGAGCCGTCCTTTAAAATGCTTTATTGAAATAATAAAAATGTTATGCTAAATTTTAAGTCAGGGAAAAGCCGTCAGAGAGATGCGCTCAAGGTTAAGACCGGATCCCGGACTCCGATCTAAGCTCGGCCTCCGCCCGGGGCGCATTTTGGCCGCCGAAACGCATGAATTCCGGAAGGCTTTCGGAGTCGGGTTCATGACGCCGGCGGTCCGGCATTTCCCGGGAAAGGAAAGCCCGGGTGCGCTATCCGGCGCATCCGGGCTCTTTCTTGAAACAGCTGCGCCTCAAGGTTAAGGCACCTTGAAGTCGAAGCTGTGGCACTGAGCGCAGTAGTTTTCGCTCGGTTCATGGCCCACGTGGCAGTTGACGCAGTCGAGCTTCGCGCCGTAGTGAGGCGACGTGTGCGGGTTGGTGGGCTTCACGTTCTTGGTCGACTCGACGAGCTTGTCGGTCGGGTGGCAGCCCGTGCAGGTTTCCGTCGTCGGCATTGTGTCGGGCGTCTTGTGACAGGTCGTGCACGGAAGCTTCAGCGTTTCCGTGTGATAGTCCGCAAAGCCCTTGGCGTCGGCTGCGAAGGGAAGCGCAGCCAATGCCATCGCAAGAAGAATCAGGGTCTTTTTCATTTGAAAAAGGGGCGGAGAGGTTCATTGGCCTTCCGCCCCGGCGGGGAAATTCGCTTTATTCCCGCCCGGGGGCTGTCGCCCAAGGGCGGGAATAAGAGGCTTCATCAGGCCTTGGCGGCTTCCTTGCCGGCGATGCGGCCGTTCACGAGGCAGTCGAGAATGGCGCAGGAGCCGAGGCGCACGGCGCCGTGCACGCCGCCAGTCGCTTCACCAGCGGCATAGAGGCCCGGAACGGGCTTGCCATCGGAAATGTCGATCACCTGGCACTTGAGGTTGGTGACGAGGCCGCCCATGCAGTGATGAACCTTCGGGCTCATTTCGCTTGCATACCACGGGCCTTCCGTAAGCGGAACCTGCTCGTTGTTGATGTAGCGGCCGAATTCCGGATCATTCTTCGCCTTCACGGCCTTGTTGAAGTCTTCAACCGTCTTCGCGAGCACGTCGGCAGGCATCTTGTAGTCGGCGGCGATGTCGGCGAGGGACTTGTATTCCTTTACGATGCCTTGCTCAAGGAGCTTCGCGAGCATGCCCGGACGAGCGTCCTCAAAGGCCTTGGTGTTGGCCTTCGTGCAGATCGAAACGGCGCGGAAGCCGTTCGTCTGCTCGACCATGATGGCGTCTGCGCGGACCTTGCGGTTGGCGAGTTCGTTGACGAAGCGCTTGCCGGAAGTCGAAACCCAGAGGCCGTATTCAGCAGCAGCGGACTGCGAGAAGGTCCAGCCGATGCCCATGCCCTTTTCCTTGGGGTTGTTCCACGGCGTGCACTGAATCCAGTCGTTCTGAATCTGAGCGCAGCCGATGCGGCTTGTTTCACGCCAGAGTTCCGAAGTGGCGCCCGGCTGGTTCGTGCTGTCGAGCTTCGAGGTGAGCTTCGGATCCTGCATCATGCGGTATTCGACGTCGCGCGAGAAGCCGCCGTAGCAGAGGACGACCGCCTTCGTGGCGCGGATGAACCTGGTCTTGCCGGAGTCGGCCTTCGGGAAGCGGTAGCCTTCCTGAACCTCAGCGCCGAGAACGCGGCCCGAGGCGTCGCGGAAGAGGTGCTTCACATAGACGCGGGTGCGGACCTTGACGCCGAGCTTTTCGAGGTATTCGAGCTCCTTCGAGACAATGCCCGAGCCCGAACCATTCTTCGTGAAGACGTAGCGCGGAACGCTGTGGCCGCCTTCCTGGCCGATCGCGTCCTGGTTGTATTCGACGCCGAGTTCCTTCACGGTCCATTCGTAGTTGGAGAGCGCGGAGTTGGCGACGAGCTTCACCTTTTCGGGCTCGTTCAGATAGAGGCCGGCAACGAGCATGTCGTGCGCGAGGAGCTCAGGCGAATCCTTAATGCCGTGTTTGAGCTGCTGGGGGCACCCGGTAGCCGTCAGAATGCCGCCGTTGATGATGGAGTTGCCGCCGGGCATGGCCATCTTTTCGAGAACCTCGACCTTGGCGCCCGCCTTCTTCGCCTCAATGGCGGCGGCAAGACCTGCAAAGCCCGAACCGATCACGAGAACCTCGGTCGTTTCGTCCCACTTCTTCGGGAGCGCAACGGCGCCGGCGGCGTGAGCCGCTTCAGAGCCAAAGAGCGCGGCAGCGCCCATCGCGACGGAGCCCTTGAGGAGCGTGCGGCGATTCATTTCGGTCATTTTCTTTCTCTCCTTTAAAGAGATCGGCCGTCCTCCTTCGAGGAGGACAGCTCTTGATATCTGCTTCCGGAGGGATGTCCGCGCGATTCTGCATCACGCTTTCAATTCCCTCTGATCACGAAACGCATTCTGCGTCCGGGGACCTCCTAGGAGATTTGCTTAAGGTCGAAGAGAATCCACTTCGGTCCGCCCAGAGCTTTCTCAATGGAAAAAGAGATCTTCAAAAGACTGTGCCCGGGCGGCTAGACTTCCGTCATCATGCGGATGAGACCCAGACCTCTCAGGATGCTCGGCATCCTTTTTCTATCCATTTCTCTTTCTGTCGGCGCGGAAGGAACGCCTGCCGCGCTTCAGGACGGACCGGACGCCCTGAGCCGCGCCACGTTTTCTGCTCCGGAGGGGACAGCGCAGTCCGGGACGACGGAGCATCCTGCCGGGGTTGAGGAGGTGCGCGTGGGATTTCTCGCCTATTCTCCGCCCTGGTACGACGGAGCCTTCGTCGATGAATCGATCCGCTACCTTGCCTGGCGGCTCCCCGAGTACCGCTTTTCCGTGCACTTTCTTTCGGCCGAAGCGCTTGAAAAGTCGGTCGCCGAAAAGAATGTCGACCTCGTGGTGGCGCCTGCCGCATTCCTTGCCTTCAGCGCTCCCAATTCGCTGCACGAACTCGCGAGCATTGTTTCGGATGCGGCGCCCGACTCGAGCCGGTCGCTCGGCGCCGCCCTCATCGTGCGGCGCGACCGGGAGGACCTGAAGACGCTCAGGGACCTCAGGGGGAAGCGCGTTGCGGCGGTCGTCGACGAGCCTTCGCCCGGCATTCTCGAAGTGAAGCGCGAGGTGGCGCGGCTAAATGCCGATCCGGATGATTTTTTCAGCAGCATTCAGACGGTGCCGAGGCTTCGCATGAAGGAAGTCCTCTCGCACGTTCTTTCGGGCCGAGCGGACGCGGGGATTCTTCGCGGGTGCTTCCTCGAAGATCTCTGGAAGGCCGGAAACCGCACCTTTGAAGCGGAAATCCGCGTGCTCGACGTGAAGCGCGGCGACGGTCTCGCCTGCCGGCATTCGACGGCGCTTTATCCGGGGTGGACCGTGGCCGCGTCGGAAAGGCTCTCCCAGGATGCCGCGCGCGCCGTGACGGCGGTGCTCCTCACCAAGCCTGCGAACGCCTGGGGACAGTACTGGACGGTCTCGACCAACACGTCAAGCTACACGGACCTGATGAAGACCCTCCGGATCGGCGCCTATGCGTATCTGCGCGAGTGGACGCTTTCGCGCGTCTGGGACGAGTACCGGCCCTTCATTCTTGTTGCCGTTGTTGCGCTTCTCGGTCTCCTCGCTCACAGCGCGATTCTCGAAATGCTCGTGAGACGAAGAACCGCGGAACTCGAGCGCGTCCATGCCGGACAGCAGGCGGCCGAGCGCCATGCCCGCGAGATGACCGAACGCCTCGACCAGCTTCAGCGCGCGGGGGCCGTCGGGCAGATTTCCTCCATCGTCGCGCATGAGATGAAGCAGCCTCTCGCCGTCATTCAGAACCTTTCGCGGGGAACCATCCGCATGATCGAGGATGAGCCCGAAACGCTCGACGGGGTCTCGAAGGCGGTTGAATCCATCAACGATGAGGCGGGGCGGGCTGCCGCCATTATCGACCGCGTGCGGACCTACAGTCAGGGCCGATCCGAACGCCGCGAGGTCGAGTTTTCCGACGCCCTTCACGATGCGGTGACGCAGTTCCGCGCCACCCGCCGCGGGCGTCTTGCGCGGATCGCGCTCGGCCGGATCGACCGGGGAGAGGTCTGGATCGATCCTCTCGACCTCGAGCTCATCATCATCAACCTTCTTGCAAACGCGGTCGATGCCGCAAAAAACGCTGAGGATCCGCGCGTATTCGTTGAGCTTATCCGCATTCCGGGAAGCCCCGCGTCTGAAGCGACGCTGGAGCTCCATGTCTCGGACAATGGTCCGAGGATTTCGGACGATGCCTTTGAAGCGCTCGGGAAGCGCCTTCTCAAGTCGACGAAGCCCGGAGGCCTCGGGCTCGGACTTTCCATCGTGCGCACGCTCGCTGAAAACTGCGTGGGCAGGCTCTCCTTCGAGCGCTCGGGCGGCGACGGCATCACGGCAGTTGTAGTGCTTCCGGTCATGCATTCGAAAGACGCAAAGAGGAGCTGATTGAGGAGAAAACCGATGAATGCTTTTCAAACCAACGAACCGCCTCTCATCCGCATCGTCGACGACGAGGAGCGGATGCGTGAATCGCTCGCCTTCATGCTGAGGCAGGAAGGATTCGAATGCGCGATGTATCCGAGCGCAGAGGCGTTCCTCCGGGAGGATTCGCCGTCGCGCCCCGGGTGTCTGCTCCTTGACGTTCAGATGGACGGCATGACGGGGCTTGAGCTCCAGGAGGAAATGAATCGCCGCGGGATGACCCTTCCGATTGTTTTCCTCTCCGCCCACGGAGACCTCGACATGGCGGTCGACACGATGCGGCGGGGAGCGGCCGCCTTCATTCAGAAGACGGCGGACCGCGCGCGCCTCATGGAAGCGATCGTGAGCGCGGTGGAGCGCTCGAGCCCCCGTCGAAGAACCCGGGCGAAGAAATCGCGCGCTGGCAGAGCCTCACGGACCGCGAGCGCGAGGTGGCTCAACTCATTGCCGAGGGGCTTCTCAACCGCGAGGTGGGCGAGCGCCTCGGGGGCATATCCGTGAAGACCGTGCAGGTGCATCGCGGAGAGGTCTGCAGAAAGCTCGGCGTCAAGGGCGCCTCCGGCATTGCTCAGGCCGTGAGGAGCGTGAAGCGCATCCTCAGGGAGGAAAAGTGATGCGCCGCAGAAGAATCCTTGCCGGGGCCTCGCTTTTCCCGTTCCTCGCCGCCGGGGAAGCAGGAGCAAGGCTCCCCGCTCCCGAAACCGGCTTCGGGAGCTTCCCGGAGAATTTTCCTGATCTTCCCGAAAGTGCTGCCGACGTCGTGATCGTGGGCTCGGGCGCCGCCGGCCTTGCCGCAGCCGTTGAAGCAAGAAAGGCAGGGAGGAGCGTCATCGTGCTCGAAAAGATGGGAAGCATCGGCGGCAATTCCGGCATTTCTCAGGGGCTCATGTCGGTCCCGGGGACGCCCGTGCAGGAGAAGCTCGGCATCGCCGATTCTACAGAGCGCTTTGCCGCCGACATGCTGAAGGAAAGCTACTGCGGACATCCGGGCCGCATCCGGCTCCTGGCGGAAAAGGCGCTTGAAACCTACGAATGGACCGAAGAGGAGTTGGGCGTCCGCTGGAAGCCCGATCATCTCGAAAAAGAGATCGAGGCGAGCGTCGCGAGAGCTGCCGTCATCGGGAGCGGAAGCGGCGCGGGACTCATCATTCCGCTCTACGAACGCGCGCGGGCGCTCGGCGCCCGGTTCGAGGTCGGGATGAAGGTCGAGCGCATCGTGACGAGCCCGAAGGGCGTCGTGCTCGGCGTCCTCGCAAGGAACGTCCGCTCGGGGGCCCTCATGCGCTGGCGCGCCCGATACGGCGTCGTTCTCGCGGCGGGGGGCTTCGGCGCCGACATCGACTTCAGGGAATTCGTGAATTCCCAGAAATCCGGTAACACCACCCCCTGAAGCTGCATGGCGACAAG
>ERZ1034901.180-NODE-180-length-52448-cov-32.380394_pt1 | contig 52448 bp, 42 predicted proteins | sample MGYA00520628_ERZ1034901 | MGnify/ENA primary metagenome ERZ1034901 (study PRJEB33766, sample SAMN09781783) | gut metagenome | biome: gut microbiome | host: Homo sapiens | place: Madagascar | study: EMG produced TPA metagenomics assembly of the PRJNA485056 data...
AGGGCAACGCCGCCGCCCGCCATGAGCTGCTTCATGCCCTGTGATTTTGCACCCGGATTGTCGTTGCCGTAGCCCTCCAAGAGGTTGATAACGCCCCAGATACCAAGACCTGCGCCAAGCGCGATTACCAAAGTCTGTAAAACGTCGATTGCAGAATTGAAAAATGCCATAAATTGTCCTCACTTTCTGCCGCGTTGCGGCTGTAAAAATATGAATTGTCTGATTTTGGGTATGAAAAAAGCCGCCTGTGTCTGATAGGCGGCTGTCCCCGCGTCGCTTCCTTGCTGCTTCGCGACGGTATTCAGTTGTCATTGCCCGCGGCTTCCTGCCACGCCTGCCCCATGAGTAGGGGCGCGTACCATGTAGCCTGTGTTGATATTTCTGATAATTTCCTCCTTTCGGCGTGTCTATGGGTTATTCTAAATCGGCTGCGTCCAGTTCGTAGTAGTCAAATACTTCGTCCGGCTTCACAATAGCGGGGCGGCGTTTGATATGCTTCTCCATGTCAAAAGCGTTTTTCGGGTCAGCGTCAGAAAGGTATCTGTAATTGGGGTGCTTCGTTATATCGAATTTGTCCGAAAAGAACGGGCGCACACCGCGTAGCTGCAAGATACATTTCCCACCGTCCATAACAGCGATTTCGTCCTGTGTCATCAGCTCTTTTCCTAATTTCTGATAGTTCAGCCCGTAGGATTTCTGATTGCTGCGGGTTTCGGAAGTGTTGAAGCTGTCAATGGTTTCCTTTCCCAAAAGCTCTGACATTTCCTTTAGCGTGGTTTTCTCCTTGCCGCCCAAGAACATGGTCGTATCGCAGTTACCGACTATGGTATCGGCATTGTCCTTGTAAATCGCCTTTAGCTGTGACTGCGACTGCAAAATAATAGAAGCCGATATTTCACGGCTTCGTATGGTGGCAATGAGCTTTTCAAATTTTGGTATCTGCCCGATATTTGCAAACTCGTCAAGCAGGCAGCGCACATGAACGGGAAGCCTGCCGCCGTACACATCATCAGCCTTATCACACAAGAGGTTGAAAAGCTGCGTGTAGAGGATAGACACAACAAAGTTGAACGTATCGTCCGTATCAGAAATGATAACGAACAGTGCCGTTTTGCGGTCGCCTATGGTGTCAAGCTCCATTTCGTCGGTTTCCATTAGTTCGCGCAGTTCCCGTATGTCAAACGGGGCAAGCCGCGCACCGCAGGAAATGAGAATAGAGCTTCGGGTCTTTCCTGCGGACAGCAGAAATTTCTTATACTGGCGTACTGCAAAATGCTCCGGGTCTTTTTCCTCCAAGCGTTCAAACATAAGGTCAACTGGGCTTTGAAATTCCGGGTCGTCCTCACGGGCTTCCGACGCATTTATCATTTCAAGCAACGTCGTGAAATTCTTTTCGGCTTCCGGGGCTTCATACCAGATATAGCCGATAAGGGCACAGTAAAAAAGCCGTTCCGACTTCACCCAGAAATCCTCCCCGGATTTTTCCCCGTCGCCTTTGGTGTTGGCGATAATGGTATTTACCAGTTTCAAAATATCCTTTTCGCTGCGGAGATAGGCAAAGGGATTGTAGCGCATGGATTTCTTGAAGTTAATCGTGTTCAGCACCTTTATCCTGTACCCGCCACGCTGCAAGAGCTTTCCACACTCCACAAGCACCGTCCCTTTCGGGTCGGTCACAACATAGCTACTGTGCATTTGCATGAGGTTGGGTTTGACGAAAAAGCGGGTCTTGCCGCTGCCGCTTCCTCCAATCACAAGGATATTTTTGTTTCTTGCATACTTTGGCTGCTTCGGTCGGCTGCTCATCATCAGCCGTTCCGTCTGTGTCAGCAGTACGTTGTTTGCAAATACCGGGTCAATGTAGGGCTTTATATCCTCGGCGTTGCCCCAACGGGCAGAGCCATATTCTACGCCCTTACGGTATTTCTTTGCGTTCTTGCCTTTGGTGTAGACAATCAGCCGGATAAGGATAGCTCCGGCAATGCCTATCAGCATATCTACCGAGGAAAAGCTCGGCAGGGGCGACGCAAAAGCAGAAGTAAAGCCGTTCCCGATACCTAAGAGCTTGCCGGAAAGGTCTGCGCCGGGGGCAAGCCGTACCGCCTGTGCTGCTTTGTCAAAAAGATACACAAAGAGGATATAAGGTAGATTTGGGATAATCCACCTTTTCAGATTTCGGTTGTTCATCGTTCACGCCCCCTGTCTTTGTTTTTGACCTGTTCCCGCTGCGCGTTCAGTGCCGCCGCTTTTTGCCTAAAATCAGACAGCAGCTTTCGGATAGAAGGCTTTTTGTCCTGTGTCAGCTTCTTTGCGGAAAATTCTTGAAAAGCTGCGGTCAGCACGTCCGCGTCCCGTCCTTTGAAAAACACAAGATAGCGGGGCGGGGTTTCCGTTGTGTCCTTTTTCAGCGCAAAGTCGATATGATACTTTTTCGCGGTGCTTTCAAAGGCTTTGATATTTTCCCCTGTGATTTCAATGTTGGAAACGCCTGCGTTCTGCTTCATAAGCTGCTTTAGCGTCTGCTTGCCGTGGGGTGGGCGGTCTGCCTGCTTTTTCATCTGTGAAAGCAGCTTTTTTATAGCCCGCTGCAGCATTTCAGCGGTCAGCTTCCCGGTCTTGATGTAAAGGGCTACGGTTTTCTCGTTTACCTGTTCCTGCATTTCTTCCTCCTTTCATGGGATAGTCGTTTCGGGCAGTCTGCCGCATTAAATCCTTACCCGCAAGCCGTTCAAGTCCTCGGCGCGGATACCTACCAGATACCAGTTTTCGCCGTACTCGATACGGGTCGGCTTCCATTTGCCGCCCGCAAATACTTCCATGCACTCGCCGCAATGCAGACCGCCGTAGTAGTCGACAAGGTCAAAGCGAATGTCGTAACGGTCGGTCTGCTCGTCAAAAATCAAAGCTCCTGTTTTCTGTGCCATGTGGTAATCCTCCTTTAGATTTTGCCGCTTGCCATATCATGCGACACAAGTGACGTATAGTAATTGCCGATAGTGGACGGAGCATTGAACAACGCCGCCTTTAGATACTGCTTGATATTGCGGATTTTGGTTGTGTTCTCCCGCATACAGTCAAGGACAAAGCGGATATGTTCGCTGTCAAGTTTCATAAATTTGCTTTTTACAAGCTCTGCCGGGTAGTCGTCCCCGGCAACACGGATTGTCTTTCTTCTGGTGCAGACCGTTTCAAGGATAAGGTCAACGATTTCGTCCAACCTGTCCCGGTCAGCCATATCCTGTATGAGAATGTCATAGTCGATATTGTCCTTGATAATTTCCTCATACACGCGGTATGCGTCGTTCCTTTCCGTTCGTTTCTTTTCCGGCGGCTCCGCCGCACCCTCACCGTAAGGCAGGGGATTTAGGGAATGGATAGGAATGGAATGGGTACTTGATAAATCCGTATTTGATTTTTCTTTGTTTGGTAAGTTAGTCTTTGATATATCTTTATTTAATTGCGTTGGATTTTCCGATGTCGGATTACCCGGTATCGGATTTTCCAATATCGGTTTCCCCGGTGTTGGATTTTCCAATCCCGGTGAATGGCTTCCGGGTGACTGCGGCTGCTCATAAATGGTGTATTCAATTGCTGTCATTTTTCCTTTCTCGTCGCGTCCCTGCCGCCTTGTGATATATCCGGCTTTTTCAAGCTCCCATACCGCAGTACGGATAGCGTCGATACTTTCCCGGTTGATGTAGGACAGCCCCGCAAGGGTATAGTCCCAATCCTCCGGCAAGGACAGCATTTGTGATAACAGCCCCTTTGCCTTTAGGGTCAGCTCTTTGTTGCGTAGGTGGTGGTTGCTCATTACGGTATAACCCGTATTGCGCTCCACACGGAAAACAGCCATAGTTTCATCACTCCTTTGCTGCGGATTTGTTACGCAGTAGAACGGTGGTTTTGCGGGTGCAGGGATAAATCCTTGTCTGTGCCAGAAACGCACCCGTAAAGCCGCATATAACAAGAGCTTTTATGCCCCTATTGCGTAACAGTAGGTATAAAAAAAGCGGCGTTCCTGTTCTTCCTGTTTCGGAAGTTAGAAACGCCGCCTGTGCGGTACATTATTCTTATGTTGGGAATGTCAAGTGGTCTTATCCGTAGAACTTTGGAAACGTACTATTTACAGTAAAATTTGCGTTGGACTCTGATTTTCAAAAACCAATCTACGCCCATTTCTACGCCCAAATGACATGAAATTGTGTGATTTTATATGGAGCTTTATGTTTGCACGATTTCAAGAAACCTTGTAACCATGCGGTTTTACGGACTTATATAGGAATATATAGATATATGAAAAAAGGCTAATTTATTACGATACCGAGTTTCATATATACTACATCTCCTTGATCCATCGCAAAAACTGCGTTTCCAATACGGATGGTTTTGCTGCCGCCCTTTCGCACATTTTCTGCGCTGCCGCAAAAGGGCCTAATGCAACATTGTAATTATACCAGATAGCACCTAACGCCACAAGCTTTTTTGTGTTTTTGCTCCGCACAAACAAGCCCGGCGCACGAAAGAAGGCTTTTCTTTCGTGCGCCGGGCTGTATTATGATTTTATGAAAATGGGTTTGGTTATACCGTAGCCTTGGCGGTTTCAGCGCCCTTTTGTGCCGAGAAATAGGCGCGCAGCGAGTTGACCACAATGATCACGCCCAGCACCATCAGCAGCACGGCAATGATCAGCTGCAGGCCCTCCACCAGGAACACGGCGCTGCCGGCCTGATAGGCTTTTACAAGGCCGATGGTGCGCTGCACCAAAGCGGTGCCTGTTACGCACAGCATAATGATCATCGGGGGGAACAGCATTTTGTTGCTGCGGCCGGTCACCTTTAAGAACACGCACAGCGTTACCAGCACCAGTGCGCTCAGCAACTGGTTGGCCGAGCCAAACAGGGGCCAGATGTTGGCATAGCCGATCTGGGTAAGCACATAACCGCACACCAGCGTGAGCACGGTGGAGAAGTAAGTGTTGCACAGCAGCTTGCGCCAGGGCTCAGCGTGCTCCATATCGTCCACGCTGAACAGCTCCTGGAAGCTCATACGAGCGATACGGGCCACGGCATCCAGACTGGTGAGGGCCAGAGCGGAAACGCACATGGTCATAAACACGGTAGCCACATATACGGGCACGCCGAACATTTCAAAGAATCCAGCCACGCCGCGGCTGAAGATCTGGAAGGGAGTGCCGGTAGCGGCAGTGCCATCGGCAGCGGCGGCAGCACCGGCCACGCACAGGGCCAGCACGGCCAGCAGGCTTTCCAGCACCATAGCGCCGTAGCCTACCTTCAGCATATCCTTTTCGTTTTCCACGGTTTTCGAGGAAGTGCCCGAGGAAACCAGGCTATGGAAGCCGGAAACTGCACCGCAGGCCACCGTGACGAACAAAATGGGGAACAGCGAGCCCAGCTTTTCGTTTTCAAAGCCGGTGAAAGCGGGCAGGTTCATGGTGGGATGTGCGGCAAACAGGCCGATCACAGCACCGGCGATCATGAGAATGAACATAAAAGTGGTCATGTAATCGCGGGGCTGTTTGAGCAGCCACATGGGCAGCACAGCAGCAAAGAAGATATAAACAAAGGTGATATAGCTCCAGGTGGTTTTGGCAAAGATCAGCGGGCAGGCCATGCCAACGGCAAACGAAGCCACGATGCACACAACGCCCAGTACGCCCTCTTTCCAGCCGGAAAGAGCCAGCTTTTTCTGCACAAGGCCAAACACCACAGCGAACGCCATAAACATGATGCTCACCATACCGGCAGCGCCGTTGGTGCGGGCAGCATCCGAAAGAGCGGCCACGCCATCGGTGACGGTGTAGGCATTAAAGGTGCCTGCCACCATATCGGCAAAGGCGGCGATCACGATGAGGCAGAACAGCCAGCAGAACAGCAAAAACAGCTTGCGGCCCAGTTTGCCGATGTACTTTTCGATCAGCATGCCCATGCTCTTGCCATCGTTCTTCACCGAGGCATACAGGGCGCCGAAGTCAGTGACAGCACCGAAAAACACACCGCCCAGCAGCACCCACAGCAGCACCGGCAGCCAGCCGAAGGCGGCAGCCTGAATGGCACCGGTGACGGGGCCTGCGCCTGCAATGGACGAGAACTGGTGGCTGAACACTGTCCAGCCGTTGGTGGGAACAAAATCCTTGCCGTCATTAAACTTTACGGCAGGGGTTTTAGCCTTGGGGTCAACACCCCATTTTTTTGCCAGCCAGCGGCCGTAAAGCAGATAAGCGCCCAGCAGCCACACAGCGGCGATCAATACGATTACCAGGGTATTCATAATGTTCTTTCCTTTCTCCGTTTCCCTCTCTACAAAGGGGATCGCTTGAATTTTTTCTAAAATAATCCCATCGATTTCATTTGTCAACACCCACAAAAACACTTCATCGTTTTTGACTAAAATATACAATCAATTTTTTTCGATTTGTTTATTTTTTATCTTGCTTTTTTCGTGAGTCGCGTTCTCTCTTGTGGTGAATTTAATTCATGTTTGCAGCTTAAAAAAACTCCCCGGCTTCCCTGCTGCCGGGGAGAGGATTGTTGCATCGGTTGGATACGGTTTCTCTGCGCGCCGCTTCAGCACCCATAGCAGGCGCGGTTGGTGTACCAAAGCATATACTCCGCGCGCTCGGCGGCAAAATCACACACATGCCGGCTTTGCTCGGCCCAGTGCTGCATACGGTCTTCGATTCCCTGCCCGCCGTACAAGCGCCGCAGGTTTCGCTCCATTTGTGTGGAAAGAAGCTCAAAATGCTCTTGCAGCGCAGGCAAAACCTTTTGTGCCCCGTATATTCCATCGGCTGCATAGGCCTGCATGGCATATTGCTTAAAGCGCAGCCGGAATTCCTGCGATTGCCACAGCTTGCACACCAAAAGCGGAAAGAAATCCTCTTCGTGCTGCGCGTCCCGGGCAATTTTCTGTTCCAGCAGGGCATTCCATTCCTCCGGTGTGCCCTGGGAAAAATCGATCTCCAAAAATCTGCCGATGGTGTCGATGGTCACAAACGACATGGTCATATCCAGATCATACAAAACCTGCCGCCATCGGCCGTCCCCCATAGAAGTGCCGTTGTTCTGTTTTGTTTTCCAAAACGAAACATTGTTGCTTTCCCAGTCGGAGTTCTGCAGGTAAAATTCTGCGGCCAGATAGCGGATCAGCTCGTCCACATCCATTTGGCTTTCCAGCCAGCGCATATCCTCTTCGCGGCGAAAATCGCGGCGGCACACCTGTCTTCGGAACTCTGCCAAAGCCTGCTGTGCCTCGCTTCCGCCGTTGGCGATCTCGATGCCGTAGTTTTGCTCCTGCGCCATCAGGGATTTGAACTTGCATAGGTACAGCTGCTTTTTATCGGTTTCGGCCACGGCGGCCAAATGCCCGGTCACGGTGTTCTGCAAGGAATAAATGCCCCAGTATTCGCCGTCGATATACAGATCCACAAAGCTGTTTTCCACCGCACCGATCTGCTGCTGCGAGAGATAGTTTTTCCAGAAAGCATCCAGATACGGATAATACACCACATTATTATTGTGCTGCGCCCGCAGCTTGATGCTTTGGCCGGTTTCATCCGTGAATAAAAGGCTTTTTTGTTTTTCCAGCCGGGAGGCATTGCCGGAAAGGCGCATGGTGCCGCTCTGTGAGCTTTGGCGCGTTCCATCGGCAGAAAAGATCTCGCAGTTTACCGCAACGCTTGCATCCGCCATGTAATTGGCAATGTTCTGGCTTTGCGCCGCGCCCAGCGCCGCGGCCGTCCAGTGCAGGCCGCCCGGCACCAGCAGGCCATTTTGGCTGTTAAAAAGCAGCTCAGGGTCGGTGGTGATGGACACTCGCGGAAATCCCTGCTCAGAATTGACAAAATAGGTGGCGGTGGTGATGGTTTCTCCCAGCTTTCCGTCCTTGCAGGTTCTGGCCCGCACGGTCACCGCCTTGCTCACCGGTTCGAGCCTGGGCTGCAGATACTGCAGCATGTGCGCGGCAGAAACGCTGGTGTTTCCCGCTTCATCCGTCCAGACAAACTCACGGGTGTCGCTGCCAAGGCTTTCGGTGGACGACAGCACCGACACATACCGGTTGGGCATTCCCGTAAGATCCCGGATCGGCACGCCCTTGGTGTACAGTAGGCTGCCGGTGTTGGGCTCGCTGCCATCAAGAGTATATAAAATGATGGCAGCTTCATCCGAAGCTGCCATTTGCAGCACAAAGGGCTCGGTGTAGCTGCCTGCGCTGTGTGAAAAGGTTACGCCTTCTCCCGGCTGTGCAGCCTGTGTTTCGCCGTCCCAAAAAGCCGCCGGATTGGCGCTGCCCGGTGTGGCCGCCGCAAAAAAGCCGCTTTGCTCGGGGGACTGCTGCAAACGGCCATAGGGCACATCCCATTTTTGTTTGGGATACACCAGCTTGTCCAGCACGGTGCCGTTTGGCGCAGTGAGCGTGAGGGTTCCGCCGCTGCCGGAAAGGTGAAACGGCGTGTGAAAGCCGGTTTCGTCGGCACAGTCAAGGCCATCGGCATACACCACCAGATACTCCCCGGGGGCAAGAATGTATTCCGGAAACTCCCAGGCATAGGCATTCCCCGCCTTGTTGGACAGGCCCACGCCTTTAAGCGAAACCGGCTGCTCGGAGGCATTGTACAGCTCCACCCAGTCCACCGGCTGTCCGTCTTGCCCCTGCAGGCCGCTCAGGTTTTTGGCCATGATCTCGTTGATGCGCACCGTGCGATTGCTTTCGGCATTGGCCTGCCCGGCCAGGCTGACCAGACAAACCAGAAACAGCGCCGACGGGGCCAGCACGGCCAGTATGCGCACCAGCCGTCGCTGATATTGCTTTTTACAACACAAAGCACCCATACTCTCTTACTCTCTTTTCTAATCAGCCGATCACTTCGCCGGAATAGGATACAAAATTGACCGAGCACACCCCCTGCAGCCCGATCAGCTGTTTTTGCAGGGCCTGCGGAGTTTGCTTTTTTCTGCCGGAAAGCGAAATCTCATAGGTGACCTCCTCCTCACGGCCGGTGGCATTGCTCATGCGCACACGGTACGAGGCGGTGTTTTCTTTCAGCAGTGCCTCCATTTCCTCGGCAGGCATGGCCCCGGCGGCGCTGCGCACCACCAAAAGATAGGCGCTGCGCTCGTACAGATCCATTTTAAAGGCAAACAGCAGGGCGGTGATCACCGCGCTGCCCAGCACCGCAATGATATACATATTGGCGCCGCAGCAAAGGCCGATGCTGATGGCCCAGAACAAAAAGGCGATGTCACGCGGCTCCTTGATGGCGGTGCGGAAACGAATGATGGAAAGCGAGCCCACCATGCCCAGAGAAAGCGCCAGATTGCTGCCGATGGCCAGCATGGCCAGCGTGGTGATCACGGCAATGAGCACCAGCGTGCTGTTGAAATTTTTGCTGTACACAACGCCGGAAAAGGTTTTTCGGTATACAAAATACATCAGCAGTGCCAGCAGCACGGCCGCTGTGAGCGACAATAGGATCTGTGCGGGAGAAAGGGCGGTATTTTGCGCCAGCAGATAGCTGACCAGTTCTTTTTTGCTCATGGTGATAACTTCCTTGTGATTTTTCTATGTTGCTTTAACCCCGGGCAGCACATAGCCGCCGGGCTTTTATACCCTATTAAATAAATCCATAGGTAAGCCATCATACCACTCTCGCCGCCGCATTCCATGGCTAACGGGTGCCATCTGTCACCTTTTTTCTCATTTGGGTACTTTTCGGGTAAAAAAGTACAAAAAAAGCTTCCCCTGCCATTACACAGGTGCTCATAAGAATGTAATTAAATAAATTACGATTATGGCATCTGTCAGGCAGGGTTGGCAACGAAAAGCAATAGAATTATTCGCAGCTTTCAAGTACAATTACCTTAAATCAATCCTATGGCAGTATGATCGAGGTGCAGACTCACAACACCGATCTGAAAAAGCGGCTAACAGCATTTGCAGCGAATTACCTGGAGCGCTGCCGCCAGATTGACGATGACGAGCAAGGCTGACTGACCTTTGAGATTGAAAAAGGCAGATTGAGTTTTCGGTTGACTGCACCGTATAGTGAGGCGCGGAAACAGGCGGCAAGCGAGTGGGCGAAGAAGAATGGAATCAAAGGTTAATGTCGAAATGTTCAAAAAATTTTGCTATAATTTTTGGGAAGGTGTAACGAAAGCCAATTAAAAAGTGCTTATAAGGGTGAAAGGCCTTTTACTACAGAGGAAAGGAGATGAAGGCTTTGGATGACACTAAGATTATAGATCTGTTTTTTGAACGCGATGAAACCGCAATCCGATACGCCTCCGAAAAATATGGAAACCGTCTGCGTTCGCTATCCCACAGTATTGTAAAAGATAGGCAGACTGCCGAGGAATGTGAAAATGATACTTACATGGAAGCGTGGGATACGATTCCGCCCCATGAGCCAAGAAGCTATCTGTATTCGTTCCTTGCCCGGATCATCCGTCATCTTTCCCTGAACTGTTGCCGTAACCGCAGTCGGCTGAAACGCAGCGCATTCATATGCGAACTCAGTGCAGAGATGGAACAGTGTATTCCTGCGCCCGACGATGTTCAATGCCGCATCGAGGATAAAGTCTTTGCCGATGCGATCAATGAATTCCTCAGCCGACTGGATGAGGAAAAAAGAAACATTTTTGTTCGCCGGTATTGGTATCTGGATTCCATAGCTTCCATCTCCGAACGCTTCGCCTTATCACAGAGCAAAATTAAAACGACGCTCTTTCGATGCCGGAATGAGCTTCGGGAGTATCTTGAGAAGGAGGGTTACTCCATATGAGAGGAAATGATTTTTTAGAAAAGATGGGGCTGATCGATCCTGCCTATGTTGAAGCAGCAGATACTGCAACGAACAAAAAGAAAATTTTCTGGATGCAGTGGGGAGCGATTGCTGCTTGTTTTGCAGTCATTGTTGTTGCAGCAACGATGCTCTTCCCACACGATGAACCAGAATTGCCCTCTGACCTGCCGATGCTGTCGATTTCTGAAAACACTTCGGGTGGAATGGGATATGAGGGATATATGGCTTATGACATTTCGGAACTCGTAAACGCGAATCCCTGGAATGAAGAATCCGAGATATCCGCACTCCCTGTCTATCAAAACCTCTTGCACTACAATGAGTACCATATTGCATCAGGAGCGGATTTTGATAAAATGCAGGAGTTTATCCTGGATGTTGCCGGGAGATTGGGGCTTGATCCAAGCAACCTGACAATCACGGACAATGCCCCCAGCGAAGAAGAAAAACAGCAAATAACAAAAAAGTATGAAGTGGGCGGCTCGGTTGTTCCTGATGGATATTTTGATCCGACTGCACTAATCATAGAAGCCGATGGAATAAAAATAGAAGTAGACCAAACCATGACAGCAACAATCGATTTTGATCCTGTCGTATCTCTCCCGGAAGAGTATAACTTTACCCATTATGCGTCCTACGCTGATACGGTTGCCGTGGCAGATTATTTAAAAAGCGAATATAGAGAGCTGATTGGCATGGACAATCCTCAAGTAAACATTCATGGTGGGGATTACAATATCTATAGCCAGCAAAGTTTTTCCATTGAGTTTTTTGATGCGGCCGACCATGATATCGAGCAAATCATCAACTACAATTTCAATCGGGCGGCATTCTATTGTGATGACAATGGAAAGCTGTTCCTGGCAAGGGTATTTCAGCCCGATTTGTCAAAGAAAATGGGGGATTATCCAATCATCAGTTCGGGTAAGGCAAAAGACCTGTTGTTAAATGGCAATTATCTTTCGACCGTCCCGTATGAATTTCCCGGCGCAGAGTTTATCAGGAAAGTCGAACTCATCTACCGGACAGGCGGATATGAAGCGTACTATATGCCATACTATCGCTTCTATGTTGAACTGCCGGAAGCTGAACACGAAAATGGATTAAAAGACTACGGAGCATTTTATGTTCCTGCGGTGGAAGACACCTATATTTCCAATATGCCAACATGGGACGGAAGCTTCAACTAAGTGAAACCGGAATTAAGGGAGTTTATATTGAAGCCCCCGACAAGTGCAGCGGAAAACGGCGGCAAAGCATCCGTATTTCCCATGACCTTGTGGGCTTTATCCCCGTGGAAGAACTACTGAAACAGGAAACGGCGTGACCGAAGCCACGCCGTTTCTGAGAAATACGATATTACTTTCTTACGCCCCCTGCCGCTTGGGCGGGGGAAGCTTTGCTTATGGAATAGCAGATGGTAAAAGGATCTTGGGTTTTGCTTACACCTTGGGCAGCTTAAATACCTGGCCGATGTAGATGAGGTTGTAATCCTGAATGATGCTGCGGTTCAGCTCATAGATCTCGTTCCAGCGGCTGCTATCGGCTTTGGGTCGCCGCCTGTTACAGGCGAATCTGCCACGCCCGGCGCGCCAGCTGCATATAATGCTGATACAAAATCCCAAAGCGGTGGATATACCCGGGTTTCCACGGCTTTTCCCTGCCGCAGAAATGCAGTATCGCCGTGTGCTGCATAACCCACTGCATATCATAAACGCCGCCGCTGCGCAGCAGATAGCTGCTGTAATTGCGGGCATCATAGTTCCATATCGCATCCTGCAGCGGCAATGTTTTTTCTCCATACAGGGCATTGAGGATATCCTGATCCGGCAAAATCAGCTCTTTGCTGTGCTGCTCCACATACCGAAAGATCTGCTCCGGGGAAATTTCCTTTCGCCCCCGCTCCAGATCCATCAGCAAAACACCGGAATTATAATAGTCGTGCTCTGTTCCCAGCCGCATTTGATTAACGCTGTTCGCCAGCTCGGTTTTGCCGGTATGCGCGGCCGCCGCAAAAAGATTTCCCTGCAGATCGGTTTCCCACAGCGGACGGACGGGATTGATGATCAGGGTGTCCGGGTCAAGATAAAGAACACGCTTGATGTGCTTTGGCAGCAGGTGCGGTGCCAGCAGGCGATAGTACATTTCCTTTGGATACTGCTTTGTAACAGGTGCCTTGCCAAACAGTGCATCCTCTACTTTTGTGGGGAAAAAGGAATAGCCGTATGCCTCGCACTGCTTTGCCACGCCCTGCAGCTTTTTTTCCGGGATGCCGCCGTGCAGCAGGGTCAGGGCAAAGGTTTCCTTGGGATTATTCATGGCAAGAGAGGTCAGCATCACCTGCAGCTGCGGAAGATAGCCTTCATTCAGGGTGGTTAAAAGATGGATCGGTTCCATTGGCATTTTCCTCGCCGCCTTGCTTCTCTGCGGCCTTTCCTTTCCGATTCAGAATGGTCATAAATTCATCGCCGGTGATGGTTTCTTTTTCGTACAGATAGCTTGCCAACTCATCCAGCTTTGTGCGGTGTTCTTCCAGAAGTTTTCTTGCTTTTTCGTGCTGTGCTTTCACCAGCTCGATGGTTTTCTGGTCGATTTCACGCTGCGTTTCCGCCGAGCAGGCAAGGGAAGCATCGCCGCCCAGATACTGGTTGTTCACGGTTTCCAGAGCGACCATGTCAAAATCCTCGTTCATGCCATATCGGGTGATCATGCCCCGTGCCAGCTTGGTGGCCTGCTCGATGTCGTTGGAGGCACCGGTGGTCACTTCTCCAAAAGCCACTTCCTCGGCTGCACGGCCGCCGGTAAAGGTGGCGATTTTGTTTTCCAGCTCCTGCTTTGTCATCAGGTATTTATCCCCAGAGTCCACCTGCATGGTGTATCCCAGCGCACCGGAGGTTCTTGGAATGATGGTGATCTTCTGCACCGGGGCAGAGTGGCTCTGCAGCGCCGCCACCAGTGCGTGGCCGATCTCGTGGTACGCCACCACCTTCTTTTCCTGATCGGAGAGAACGGCGTTTTTCTTTTGATAACCGGCGATCACCACCTCAATGCTTTCTTCCAGATCGGCCTCGTTTACGATGGTGCGGCCATTGCGGACTGCGCGAAGCGCTGCCTCGTTGATGATGTTGGCAAGCTCTGCGCCGGATGCACCGGAAGCCATGCGGGCGATGGTGTGCAAATTCACATCCTCGGCTGTTTTGATCTTTTTGGCGTGGACTTTCAGGATCGCCTCACGGCCTGCAAGGTCCGGCAGCTCCACCGGAACACGGCGGTCAAAACGGCCGGGGCGGGTCAGCGCCGGGTCAAGGGATTCCGGCCGGTTGGTGGCCGCCAGAATGATCACGCCGGTATTGCCCTCAAAGCCGTCCATCTCGGTCAAAAGCTGGTTCAGGGTCTGCTCGCGCTCATCGTTGCCGCCCATACTGCCGCTGCTTCGCTTTTGGCCTATGGCATCGATCTCATCAATAAAAACAATGCAGGGGGCTTTTTCCTTGGCCTGTTTGAACAGATCACGAACCTTGGATGCACCCATGCCCACGAACATTTCCACAAATTCCGAGCCGGAAATGGAGAAAAACGGCACATCTGCCTCGCCTGCAACGGCTTTTGCCAGCATGGTTTTGCCCGTGCCCGGAGGGCCCACCAGCAGCAGGCCCTTCGGCATGGAGGCCCCGGCTTCGGTATATTTTTGCGGGTTATGCAGGTAATCTACGATCTCTGAAAGATTTTCCTTGGCCTCGTCCTCACCGGCAACATCGCTGAAGCGGATTCCCTTGGTGGACTGCACATATACTCTGGCGTTGGATCTTCCGGGTGCGCCAAAGCTCAAGGCATTTTTTCCGCCCGCCTGCTCCATCAGCTTTTTGCCCATATACTGGCCAATGCCAATGAAAATCAGCAGCGGCAGAATGCCGGTTATAAAATAGCCGAGCAGCGGCGAGGTGGTTTTCTGCACCTCTTTGGTAAACTGGGCACCGCAGTCGTACAGGCGCTGGGTCAGGGTGGGATCGTTCATTGCACCGGTGGTGTAAATTTTCGTTTCGTCCTTATCGGTGAACAGGATCTCGGAGTCCTCCACCTCCACCTTGCCGATATTTTTTTCGTCGATCATGCTCATAAAGGTGCCGTAATCGACCTCCTGCACCTGCCGGCGCATCAGTGAAGGCGCAAAAAACAAATTAAACAGCAGTAGGATGGAAACGATGATGACATAATAATATGCCAGCGGTTTCTTGGGTGACTTAACTTCTTTCATGGATGATCTGCTCCCTTCTGATCGTCGGCTGTCTGCGCCCCGATCCCTTCCATGGGCAGCCGCCGTGTTGGATCGGCCGCCTGTGCCCTTTTGCAAAGCCTTTCGTTAAAAATGCAAAAGCCGCTTGGGGCCCTCTCCTTGCGGAGAGTGTTCCAGGCGGCTACGGCTGTTTATACAGCGGTGATGCAATGAGTCATGGGGTTCAGGCCCCCTTTCGCGCAATGCGATCAGCCTTCGATCAGAATGGTGTTGTTTTCGGGCAGGGCCTTCTTGGCGGCCTTGGGCATGCTGATCTTCAAAATGCCATCTTCAAACTTGGCGGCGAAATCCTTGGCCTCTACGCCCTCGCCCACATAGAAGCTGCGGCTGCAGGCACCGGCATAACGCTCTTGGCGGATATAACGGCCCTTCTTATCCTTTTCGTCCTTATCCAGGCCCTTGCTGGCGCTGATGGTCAGATAGCCATCCTTCAGATCCAGCTTGATCTCGTCCTTCTTAAAGCCGGGCAGATCGATATCCAGCTCATAGCTGTTATCGGTTTCGCGCACATCGGTTTTCATAATGTTGTGGGCGTGCTTGCCGTACAGGGCATTGCTTGCGTTCATGGCAGGCAGCATGGCAAAACCATTGTCAAAGAAATCATCGAACAGGTTTTCACTAAAAATACTGGGCATCATCATCATAAGTCATTCCTCCAATCGATCTTGATCATTTGACTCGGGGCAGCCGCCGCAGCCTTTGCAGCAGCGCCTTGCTTCAAATGCCCACTTATTAACAGTTTTAATTTGGTTCACAGGGCTTTGGGCGAACCCCTTTCGGATTCCCTTTCCCTTTGAACGCCTTTATTATAGCTCCGTGTTTTAGCACTGTCAAGCATAGAGTGCTAAAATTCACAAAAGAATAATTTTTTGTTCACATTTTATCTTATTTTTCCGGGCAGGTCATTCGATTTTCTCGCTGTTTCGTTTTTATTTTTATACTCTCTTTTGCTTTTCAGTCAGGGCCGAATGTGCTACAATAAAAGCGGTTTCCGGCAATATTTCTTTGTCGCACAGCCCCGGGCCCCGCAGGCGATGCCCTGCCCGGGGCACGGCAGCACCCAGGGGAATATCCGCCTGTTCCGACCGGTTGGGAGGTTACTGTAAAACTATGGTTCGTTATCAGATTGGCACGGCTTTAACACCGCTTCCTGCCGAAAGCAGCGTTAGCGCTCCGTTTGTTATATTGCTAAATTCGCAGGAATTGGAGCATTCTGCCCGCCTTGGCGCGCAGATCCCGCTTTTGTGCCACACGCCCTCGCCCAAAACCGCACAGCTGTGCAAGGCCGAGTGCCACCGCAGCCACATTTGCGGCACCATCACCACGCCCCGCCGCACACGCGGGCAGGCCGCCATTGCATTCGGCTATCTGCTTACGGCCGATTATGCCGTGCTGTGCGATGATTCCGGCGCTGCGCACACCATGCTGCAGCACCTGTGCCGGGAAAAGCTGCTGGCGGGGCCGGGCATCGGCGGATTTTTCTATGGATTTTTAGAGCTGCTTCTGGCCAAGGATATGCACCACCTGCAGGCGCTGGAGGACGAGCTGGACGCCATGGAGGATGAAATTTCCGGTGCGCGGCTGGAGGAATTCAGCCCCCGTATGTCGGCACTGCGCAAGGAAATTTCCGGCTGGAGCCGCTACTACACCCAGCTGGACGGGCTGGTGTGCGAATTCCTGGAAAACGAAAACGCTTATTTTGACAGCGATGAGCTGCGCCTGTTTCATTTGGTGGAAAAGCGTGTGAACCGGCTTTTGGCGCAGACCCAGTCCCTGCATGAATACGCCGTGCAGCTGCGCGAATTGTTTCAGTCCGAGATTGATATGCGGCAAAACCATATTATGAAGATTCTGACCATTGTTACCACCATTTTTCTGCCGCTTTCGCTGGTGGCCGGGTGGTACGGCATGAATTTTGCCTATATGCCCGAGCTGCACTGGCAATACGGCTATCTGGCCGTGATCATCGCCAGCGCGGCAGTGGTGCTGATCAGCCTTTATATTATGAAAAAGAAACACTTCTGGTAAACGCAAAAGCGCCCCGTGCAGCCGTTTTTTCTGCGGCGCACGGGGCGCTTATTCCATCCCTCTATACTCTCTCTTATAAAGCCGCCTTGCGCCGCGCAGGCACAGGGCTTTTTTTGCGCTTAACCCTTGTTATTATGGATCTTCTGGTTGGCGTCGCCCTTTACGCGCAGGCGGGCAATGGCGCGTGCCAGCGTGACCTGTGCTTCGTGATATTCCCGAAAGCTCTGCTTTTGCAGCAGTGCCTCCCGGGCGGCATCGGCCGCGCGCTTGGCGCGGTTGGCATCGATCTCTTCGGGGCGCTCGGCGCTGTCCACCAGCACCAGCACCTCGTTGTTTTCAATTTTCACCATACCGCTGGAAACAGCCGCCCGCTGCTCCTGCCCGCCGGGCAGGCGATACAGCATTTCGCCGGGCACAATGGCGCTGATGGTGTTGGCATGGTTGGCCCATATACCGTATTGCCCGTTGGAGGTTGGCACCACCAGCGATTCACACTCGCCTTCGTAAAAGCTTTCATCCGCCGCCAGAATATGCACCTTAAAGCTGCTCATACCTTGCCCTCTTTGATTGCAGCAGCCTTTTGCAGGGCATCGTCAATGGTGCCCACATTGTAGAAGGCCGCCTCGGGATATTCATCCATTTCGCCATCCAGAATGGCCTTAAAGCCCCGAATGGTTTCCTTCAGGGGCACATACACGCCGGGCAGGCCCGTGAATTTTTCGGCCACATGGGTGGGCTGTGCCAGAAAACGCTGGATCTTGCGCGCGCGGCTTACCACCTTGCGGTCCTCCTCGCCCAGCTCGTCCATGCCCAGAATGGCAATGATATCCTGCAATTCATTGTACTTTTGCAAAATTTCCTGTGTGCGGCGGGCCACATCGTAGTGCTCCTGGCCCACAATGTGTGCATCCAGAATACGCGAGGTGGAGGCCAGCGGGTCCACAGCCGGGTAAATGCCCTGCTCGGAAATTTTACGGCTCAGCACCGTGGTGGCATCCAGATGCGTAAAGGTGGTGGCGGGGGCAGGGTCGGTCAGGTCATCGGCGGGCACATACACAGCCTGCACCGAGGTGACCGAGCCGGACTTGGTGGAGGTGATGCGCTCCTGCAAAGCGCCCATCTCGTCGGCCAGTGTGGGCTGGTAGCCCACCGCGCTGGGCATACGGCCCAGCAGAGTGGAAACCTCGCTGCCCGCCTGCACAAAGCGGAAGATATTATCAATGAACAGCAGCACATTTTTATGCTGCACATCACGGAAGTACTCGGCCATGGTCAGGCCGGAAAGCGCCACGCGCATACGCACGCCGGGCGATTCGTTCATCTGGCCGAACACCAGCGCCGTTTTATCCGAAACGCCGCTTTCCCGCATTTCATTCCACAGATCGTTGCCCTCACGGCTGCGCTCGCCCACACCGGTAAACACCGAGTAGCCGCCATGCTCCATGGCCACATTGTGGATCAATTCCTGGATCAGCACAGTTTTGCCCACGCCAGCACCGCCGAACAGGCCGATCTTGCCGCCCTTCGGATAGGGTTCCAGCAGATCGATCACCTTGATGCCGGTTTCCAGCACCTCGGCCACGGGCTGCTGCTCGGCAAAGCCGGGGGCCTTGCGGTGGATTTCCCACTGGGTGGTGTCCGGGGGCAGGGGCTGCTCGCCGTCGATGGGCTGCCCCAGCACATTGAACATACGCCCCAGGGTAGCATCGCCCACAGGCACCTCGATGCCGTGGCCGGTGGCCTGCACCTGCATACCGCGGGCCATATTTTCGCTGGCCCCCAGCAGAATGCAGCGCACCTTCTGCTGCCCGATATGCTGGGCAACCTCCATCACACGGGTTTCTCCCTTCACCTGCACGGTAAGGGCTTCTTTGATTTTGGGCAATGCGCCCGCTGAAAATTCACAGTCGATGACAGGGCCGGAAATGGCCGTGATCTTGCCGGTATTCATAGCCCGCACACCTCCTTTTGTTTTTTCTGTCTGTTGCGTTTTTGTGCCAGCGCACCCGCCGACACCTCGGTGATCTCCTGCGTGATGGCTGCCTGACGAATGCGGTTATACTCCACATTCAGCTCGGCCAGAATTTTTTCGGCATTCTGGTTGGCCGAGTTCATGGCTGTCATACGGGCGTTTTGCTCGCTGCAGAAGCTATCCACCAGCGCGCTGTAAATATAGCCCGAAACATAGCTGGGGATCAGATTATCCAGCACCTGCTCCACCGAGGGCTCAAATTTAAAGGGCTTGTTCACCGCTGCCTCATGCGGGTGGCTGGCAAAGTTTTGCCGGCGAAACGGCAGCAGACGCTCCTCGTGAGCTTCTTCGCACAGGCCGTTTTTCATGTCGGTGTAGATCACATAGATCTTCACGATCTTGCCGGTATCAAAAAGATCCAGCAGCACCTCACTGATCTCACGGGCGCGCTGCATGGTGGGGTTTTGCGCGGTGTACAAAAAGCTTTTGGCAATGGGAATGTGATGCCGCGCAAAATACTGGCGGCCGTATTCGCCCACCACAAACAGCTGGGTGTCAGGGTTATCCGCCAGCTGCTGCTCGGCTTTTTTGATCACATTCTGGTTGTACATACCCGCAAGGCCCTTATCCGCTGTGATCACCAGACAGGCCGTGGGGCCGTGCAGCTGCACCTCGCCCTCGCCGGGATAAAAATAGCGGCTCTGCACATTGTGTACCGAGCGGAACACTCGCTTGATCTCGCCCTTCAGCGCTTCAAAATAGGGGCGGGTGTCATCCAGCTCGGCTTTGGCGCGGCGCATTTTCGTGCTGGCGATCAGATACATGGCGCTGGTGATCTTTTGGGTATCCTGCACGCTTTTCATGCGGCTTTTGATCTCTTTTGTATTCGCCATAGCGCACCGCCTTTACTCCGCAGGGGCATTGTCGGCGGCGAACTGCTTGGCAAAATTCAGGATCACCGCACGGTCGTCGGGGGTCATTTTACCGGTTTTATCCATCCGGCTGCACACATCGCTCAGGCTCGTCTGGGCAGCCTGCAAAAGCTTGCGGCTGAAGGCAGGCACCTGCGCCGTGGGCACATCCGTAAACACATGGCCCAGCGCCGCCACCAGCAGGATCACCTGTTCATGCTGGGCATAGGGGTGATATTGCTCCTGCCGCAGCAGAGCCATCAGGGCTGCGCCATAGCGCAGCTGGCGCTTGGTGGCTTCGTCCAGATCGCTAGAGAACTGCATGAACACTTCCATTTCGCGGTACTGTGCCAGATCCAGACGAATAGCGCCGGTGGCCTTTTTCATGGCTTCGGTTTGGGCAGCACCGCCCACACGCGAAACCGAAAGGCCCACATTCACAGCCGGGCGCTGGCCCGCATGGAACAGATCGCTCTCCAAGAAGATCTGGCCATCGGTAATGGAAATAATGTTGGTGGGAATATAGGCCGACACATCCCCCGCCTGTGTTTCCACAATGGGCAGGGCCGTCATGCTGCCGCCGCCCAGTGCATCGCTCAGGTGTGCCGAGCGCTCCAGCAGGCGGGAATGCAGATAAAACACATCGCCGGGATAGGCCTCACGGCCGGGGCTGCGCTCCAGCAGCAGGCTGAGGGTTCGGTAGGCAATGGCGTGCTTGGAAAGATCGTCGTACACGATCAGCACATCCTTGCCGCCGCGCATAAAATATTCGCCCATGGCGCAGCCTGCGTAGGGGGCAATATATTGCAGCGTGGCCGAATCGCTGGCCGAGGCATTCACCACAATGCAGTAGTCCAGCGCATCGTTGCGGCGCAGCACTTCCACAAGCTGCGCCACGCTGGAAGCCTTTTGGCCAATGGCCACATAAATGCACACCACGCCCTTGCCCTTCTGGTTCAGAATGGTATCCAGCGCAATGGCGGTTTTGCCGGTTTGGCGGTCGCCGATGATCAGCTCACGCTGGCCGCGGCCGATGGGAAACATTGAGTCGATGGTGAGCAGGCCGGTTTCCATGGGCTTGTTCACGGGCTGGCGGTCAATAATGCCGGGAGCCGGCGTTTCAATGGGATAATAGTCCTCGCCCTCAATGGGGGCGCCGCCGTCCACGGCTTCGCCCAGAGCGTTGACCACACGACCCAAAAAGGCCCGGCCCACCGGCATGCCCGCCACCTTGCCGGTGCGGCGCACGGTGCTGCCCTGCATGATGTCGGCATCATCGCCAAAGATCACGCAGCCGATCTCCTCCTCTTTCAAATCGAGGATCATGCCCTTTAAGCCGTTTTCAAACACCAGAATTTCGCCGTATTCGGCATTGGGCAGGCCGCTCACGGTGGCAATGCCATCGCCCACCGTAAGCACGGTGCCCACCTGCTCGCCCTCGGGGCTGGGGGTAAAGTTCTGCACCGCCTCGCGGATCATCGGCATCACATTGGCATTTTTGCTGACCGCCGCGCGAATGGCCTGCTTCAGCTGGCGGCTGCGGCCCTCCGGGGTCCAGTCAAAAATTTCGGCTAAATCCCACTTATATACGCTGGTGCCCACTTCCATACGAAAGCCGTCGGCCACCGTATCGTCTTTTTTCCAGGTTATGCCCACTTCTTTCTGGTATTTATCCGCCAGAAACTGCTTTAATCTCTCCTGCTGCTGGGGGGTGGGCTCCTGCTTGCTGTAAAGGTAGGCTTCCACCTCTACTTGCTTGATCTCATGATCCATACAGGGTCAGTCCTCCTTTGGAGTTTGCTGTGCGCTGTCCAAAAAGGCATCCAGCGCATCCTTTTTGCTTGCCTGCCGGGCGGCCTTGTCGATGGCCTGCATGGCCAGCTGCTCGATCTCGCGGCTGGCCTGGCTTACAATGCGCGCCTTTTCCTGCTCAGCAGCCTGTTGGGCTGCTGCAAGGATATGGGCTTTTTCGGCTTCGGCTTCGTCCAGAATTTTTTGTGCGGCAAGGCTTGCCTGCTGGGTGGCCTCGCTGTTTTTCTTGGCAATTTCCTTATTCAGCTGTTCCAGGCGCTGGGCAGCCTGCTGCTGTGCCTGCTGGGCCTGCTGGGCCTTTTGGTCGGCAGCATCGTTCATGGCCTGATAGGTTTGCTCGCGTTTGTCCATAAACTGCTTTACAGGCTTATACAGCAAAAGGTACAGCCCTCCTGCCAGGATCAGGAAATTGAACAGATGCAAAAGGATCTGCTGCCAGTCGATATTCAATGGCAGTCCCATGCTGCTTCGCCTCCTTTACAATACAAAGATGATCAAAATAGCAATGATCAAGGAATAAATGATGGCCGTTTCGATAAACACAAGGCCCAGCATCAGGCTGGTACGGATCTGGCCCGTGGCTTCGGGCTGGCGGGAAATGCCTTCACAGGATTTGCCAATGGCAATGCCCATGCCCACAGCACCGGCGGCAGCGGCAAGGCCCACGCAGATGCCTGCGGCCACAGCCTTGCTTCCGGTGGCGCTTTCGGGGGCGGTTTCGGTTTCGGCCTGTGCGGTAACTGCCGCCGTGGGGGCCGCGGGCTCATCGCCGGAAGCGGCAAATGCCGTTACGCTGCAGAAGGTAAAGATCATCAGTGCCAAAAGGCCCATAGCGGCCAGCTTTTTTTGAATGGTTTTCATAGCAATCTCCCTCTTTTAAATCAGTTGTTTTTTGCTTTGGTTTTATGGGCAGGCTCGCTCACTTCGCCGTAGAACACCGAGGTGAGCATGGTCAGCACATAGGTTTGAATGAGTGCGTGCATCAGGGTGAACAAAATGCCCACCACCACCGGCAGCACAAAGCTGAGGCAGGTGTAGTAATACACAAGCTCGGTCACCAGCATGCCGCTGAGCAGTGCGCCGAACAAACGGAAGCTCATGGAAATGGGCAGCGAAAATTCCTTGAGCGTAAGGCCAATGCCCTTCAGGCCGTTGCCCGCAATGCCGCCCGACAGGATTACCAGATACGAAAAGCATCCCAGCGCAATGGCCGCATTGATATCGGCCAAGGGTGCGGGCAGCGTGATGGGCATGCCGTGGGTGGTGATGCCCTGCAGGCCGATCAGCTCAAACATGGTGCCTGCAAAGATATACACGCCCGCACCAAAGATGTAGGCCCCCAAAAATTTGTGCCGGTGGGGGCTGTTGGTGGAAGCCAGCTGATCAAAAAAGTGTACCAGCTCCTCCAGCACCAGCTGAAATTTTCCGGGCACCAGCGTAAACCGCGGGATCACCAGCACCCGCACCAGCGCCGCAAAAATCAGCAGCAGCGCCGTTACCGTAAAGCCCGAGATCAGCGCCGGGTTCACTGCTTTCAGCCCAAACAGGCTGATCTGGTTGTCGCCGTGCAGCACGGCATCCCGCATGGCACCCTGCACGCTTTCGCTTTTCGGCGTTGGCCCGATCGCCAGCGCCGCCGCCAGCACCGCAATGAGCGCCAGCACCCAAACGGTTATAAACACCGTGCGTTTTCTTTTGCTCATGTTCGATTTTCCTTTCTAATCATGCTTTGTGCACAAAATTTTTTCTCGACTTTTGAGCACTTGTTTATTATAATGCTGTTAAGCCTATATGGATAATCTATAAAAAATATATATGCTATATCATTTTGAGATAAAAGGCAGGATACAAAATGAACATAAGCTATGATTATTACCGCATTTTTTATTATGTGGCCAAATACGGCAGCGTTTCGCAGGCTTCGCGCCTGCTGCTGAACAGCCAGCCAAATCTTACGCGCGCCATACGCAATCTGGAGGGCGAGCTTGGGTGCGTTTTGTTTTCCCGCTCCAGCCGCGGTATGCACTTGACGCCCGAGGGCGAGCGCCTGTTTCGCCATGTGCGCATTGCAGTGGAGCATATTGAGGCCGCACAGGCCGAGCTGACCGAAAGCACCAGCCTGCAGGGCGGCACCGTGTATCTGGCCACCAACGAAACCGCGCTGCGCTGCCTGCTTTTACCTATATTAAAGCAGTTTCGCCTGCGCTATCCGGGGGTACACATTCACATCAGCAGCCATTCCACCCTGCAGGCTGTGGCCGGGCTGCAATCCGGCTCGGCGGATCTGGCCGTGGCCACCACGCCCACGCCCCACTCGCCCCAGCTGATCGAAACCCCGCTGCGCACCTATCGCAGTGTGGCGGTGTGCCCGCCCGAATTCACCGGCCTTGTGGGGCATGAGGTCACGCTGGCCGAGCTGGTGCGCCATCCGCTGATCGCACTGGGGCCCGATACAAAATCCTACGAGTTTTACTCCGACTTTTTCAGCCGGTATCATCTGCCGTTTCAGCCGGTAATCGAGCCCTTTACCGCCGACGAGATTCTGCCCATGGTGGAGGCCAATCTGGGCGTGGGCTTTGTGCCCGAGCAGTTCATTCAGCCCGGCAACAATGTGCATATTGTGGATCTTGCCGAGGAGATCCCCGAGCGAAGCATTGTGCTGATCAAGCGCCGGGGCCGCCCGCTGAGCGTGGCTGCCCGTGCGCTGGAGCGCATGATCCTGGAGCAGGTGCATCTATAAAAAGCCGCACAAAAAGCACTGCCCGCCCCCTGCTTGCAGGGGGCGGGCAGTGCTTAAGCCGTCAGGCGGGAATTGTGCGGTGTTGCCTTACGTGTCTTTCAGCCATTTTTTCGTTTGCAAATGGCAGTATCGGCAGCGCAGATAGCGCTTGAAGTCCATATTTTCAGGGCTGGAAAGCTTACTCACCAGCACCTCCAGCGTGTGCAGCTCGTAGGGCTCAGGGGGGATGCCGCCGTATAAAAATTTTTCCATCAGCTGTGATGCGCGCATAAATTCGCCCGGCCTTACCCCGGGCACCTTGTGCGCAAGCTCGGCATCGGTTTTCGCGGCCTGCCAGCCCAGGCAGTTGCGCACTCCCCAAAGATTCAGCAGCTGGCGCGTGCGCTTATAGATCAGCTGCGCCCTTTGCATGGGGGACGCCTTGGCATACAGGCGCATTTTTTTGTGCAGCACAAAATAGCGTGTAATTTCCAGCAGCAGCACCAGCGCCAAAAACGCGATCATCAGCAGCGCCAGCATACCCAGCCCCATGGCCGAGGCACGCCACAGCTGCAGCAACACCAGCGGCTGTGCGCCGGTGTTCCCGGCCTTGTCCCACAGTTCCTGTGCGCCGGGCGCATCGCTTTGCAAGGCAGCGGTTTTGTGTATGGCATCGGGCAGCGCCACCATTTGCTGCAGCGTTACGGCATCGCGATAGCAGCCGGGGGTCACATCCACCGGCAGCCAGCCCACACCGTCAAAATACACTTCGGGCCACGCGTGCGCCGATTTTGCGGTAAGCTTCACCCTGCCGCCCCCGGCCGAAACCGTTTCTGCCGGGGCATAATAGCCCTCGATATAGCGGGCAGGAATGCCCTTTTGGCGCAGCGCCAGCACGGCAGCTGAGGCATAATACACATCGTTGCCCGGCACGGTGCCCTGCAAAAAATCCTGCAGGCTGTTTTGGCCGCCCCAGGCAGGGGCATCGGTGTAGGCCGTGTTTTCACGCAGCACACTGCGCACACGGTCAAGCGCTGCGTAAACGCCGGTGTTTTCCGCATCGAAATCCTGCCAGAACATTTCCTGCAGCATAGGCTGCATTGATGTGGGCACCTGGGTATAACTGGCATACACAAAGCTGCGGTATACCTCTTCGGCCCGGCTGTAGGCCTGCTGGTCGGCATTTTTGGGGGCTTCCACCCATTCCTCGCGCACCGTAAGCTCGGCCGGGCGCGCCGAGGAAAGCTCGGTGATCTGGTAGTTTTTATCGCCAAACAGGCCGCAGGGCACAAGGCGGCTGTCCTTTTGCGGTTTACTCCGCACCCCCGCTGTGCTTTGCACCGAAGCCGGGGCATACAGCATACTGCGCCCGGCGCTTTGCACCGAGATAGAAAGCCGGTTGGGCGCGGCGGTGCTTTGCTCGCACAGGCTCAGATACTGTGCGGGCTGGGTGAGGGGGTCAAATCCGTTTTGCTGCAGCCAGCGCAAAATGCCCTCGTGCTCGCCTGCATAAGCGGCCCCTGCCAGGGGCTGCCAGCCGTCCTGAGTGTATTCGGCCCCCACAAAGCCCCGCAGATACAAGTCTTTTTCCTGTTCTGTGACAACCGTGAGCCGGGTTTTCTCCCCTGCGTGCAGAATGTTCGCTTGTTCCAGCTGGCCCATCGGCAGCATTTCCCGGCCATAGCGCAGAATGCTGATCTGCTGCACGATGCTTTCCCGCAGATGCTGCATGGTTTGCATTTCGCGGCGGGGCGCTGTAAAGGCGAACACAAACAGCGCCAGCACACACAGCGACAAAATGCGCAGCCCCTGCAGCGAGGGCCCCTGCCCGGGGATCGACATCCAGATGCCCAGCAGGCCGCTTAAGTACAGCGCACAGCTCCACACCGACATACCGCCTGCCAGAAGCTGCGGCAAAAGCAGCACAGCGGCCAGGGCAGCGCCGGTACACACACGCCGCCGGATCTGCATACTGGCCGCCAACTGCCCAACGCCCACTGCGGCAAACAGCGTAAACGCCAGAATATCGCCGTCCTGTATGGCCACATCAAACAAATGCACGCCGCTGCGGTGCAGCGTGTTCCACGAATAGATCACGCCGTTGAGCAGCTGCAAAAAGCCCGCTGCAATGCCTTTTCCGCCCAAGGGCAGCACCAGCAGCCACGGCGCAATGCGCAGCCCGCGCCGCACCGCCGGGCGGCAGGCAGTCAAAAAGCCCGCCATCCAGCCGGCCCAGCAAACATCCGCCGCCAGCGCCGGCAGCAGCATCACCGGTGCCCGCGGCCCCCACAGGGCGCGCAGGGCCAGCATTACGCCGCCGATCAGAAAAACCGCATTCACCAGTGCCAGCAGGGCCTGCACTGCGTTGATGCGGCTATTTTGTTGTTTTAGCCCTTCCATGCGGGCCTCCTTTAATGTAAGCCTCGGCGCACAGAGTGCCCGGCACCGTTTTTTCAGCAGATCACGCGAAAGCCCTCCGGGCTTTGCAGATCGGCGGGCAGCACCGCCATTTCGCAGGTGGGCGAAAGCGTGGTATACACGGGCTGTTCCTGCTGGGCCGCACACACCACCGAAATGCCTGTGTGCTGCTGCACCAGCTGCAGGTCCTGCTCATAGGGGCCTGCCGATACGATGATCAGGCGTGTAAAGCGCTGTTCCAGATGCGCCGCGCAAAACAGCTGCAGCCCCAGGCCCGCCTGTGCAGGCAAGGGCTCGCCCAGCCAGCCGGGCAGGCGGCGCAAAAGCTCTTCTTCGCTGCGTATCAGATGGCGCACAAGGCCATGCCCAGCGGGATACAGCAGGCAAAAATGCTGCCCGCGCCGCAATATCTGCTGCCCCAGCGCCATCATAAGCGCCGCCGCGCCGTTCAGCTCGGCCGGGGTGATCTGCCCCTCATGGCGGGCAAGGCCCAGATCGGCCAGCAGCGCCGCTTCGTAATGGGCGGGATCGCTGGCTTCGCGCAGAAACAAATGCTCGTTCTTGCACGAGATTTTCCAGTGGATGCCGCGCACATCATCGCCGGGCACATACTCGCGGAAATCGTACACCTCGCTGATATCGCTGCCGCGCCGGTTTTGCGCAGCGCCTTCCCACTGCGCCGCACCCACAGTATCCAGCTGCGGTTCAAGGCGCACCTTGGCTGTGCGCGGCCACACCATGGTGTAGATCGTTTCGGGCAGCGGGGCCTGTGCGCAGCTGAGCGAAAGCATATCCCACACCTGCATACCGGTGCAGCGCACCGAAACGCCGCCGCACGCTGCGGCAGGCACCCGCAGCTTGGCGGCAGCGCCCTCGTACAGGGGCACCATCAGCTCATACCGGCGGCTTGCGCTGAGCATATCGTTGCACACTTCCATTTGCACCAAGGCATATTTGGCTGCCAGCAAACGCCCCGTATAGCACGGGCGCAGGGTAAGCAGCATATCCTCTCCGGCGCGGCAGCTGCCCGGGCCGCACACCGTAAAATGCAGCCGCCGTGCATCCCGCCGAATGCACACCGCCTGTGTGATGCCCAGCGCCAGCAAAAGCTGCAGCATACAAAAAAGATACGGCTGGCCAAACAGCACCAGCAGCACGGCCAGCACCAGCACCGTGCCCAGATAGCCCAAACGGGTGGTTCGGCGGCTCATACGCCGTGCAGCGCAGCCGTTGGCTGCACCTTGTGCAGAATTTCGTTCAGCACATCAGCGGCGCTCACACCCTCTACACGGGCCTGCGGGCGCATGACCAAACGGTGTGCGCACACATCCACGAACACCGCCTGCACATCCTCGGGGATCACATAATTGCGCTCGCGCAGAATGGCGCTGGCCCGGGCCATGCGCACTACGGCGGCAATGCCTCGGGGCGAAATGCCCAGCTCCACCATGGAATGTTCGCGCGTGGCTTCGCACAGGCGCACGGCATAGTCCAGCACGGCATCGGCAGCGCGCACCGAGGAAAGATACTGCTGCACTTCCATTACATTTTCAGCCGAGGCAATGCGATTCAGCCCATTCAGCGGGTTTTGATAGCGCTGTGCATTTAAAATGCTGATCTGATTTTCGCGGCTGGGATAGCCGATGGTAAGGCACACCATAAACCGGTCCAGCTGCGATTCAGGCAGCGGCTGTGTGCCCGCTGCACCCAAGGGGTTTTGCGTGGCAATGCACACAAAGGGCGAGGGCAGCGGATGGGTGATGCCGTCCACCGTAACGGTGTGTTCCTCCATGGCCTCCAGCAGGGCCGCCTGGGTTTTGGGGCTGGTGCGGTTGATCTCATCCGCCAGCAAAAGCTGGCAGTCGGCCGCGCCGTTCTGATACTCAAAGCGGTTGGTTTCGCGGTTGAACAACGTAAAGCCCGTAATATCCGAGGGCATAGTGTCGGTGGTAAACTGAATGCGCTTTTGCTGCAGCCCCAGCACACGCGAAAATGCCAGTGCCAGCGTGGTTTTGCCCACGCCCGGGCAGTCCTGCAAAAGCACATGGCCGCCCGCATAAATGGTCATGAGCACCTTTTCCACGATTTCATTTTTGCCGATAAAGGCCTTGCCCACCTCGGCAACGATCTGTTTGGATTGTTCTACGATCATACCGTGCTGTCATCCTCCTGTTGTGCAGCATCACTTTGCGATGCCTGCGATGCTTCCTCGGGTATTTCCCGCTGCAGGCCCATCATGGCGCGCAGGCGGTTTTCGGCCTGCAGCATCCGCTCGCTCACGGCGGCCTCGATCTGCTGCTGGGTGGCCGAAGTGCCCAGCTGTGCGGCCACGGCGGCCCACAGCTTTTCGCGCGTGGCATAGCCGGTGAGGGGCGGGGCCCATTTTTCCAGCAGGGCTTGCTGCTGGCTTTCGCTCACCTGCAGGCGCAGGCATTCATCCGGAACGCCGAAGCTGAAGGCGGTGCCTGGAGAAAAGCCCATCAGCTCCGGAATATTTTCGCCCACCGTTACAGTGATGGTATTCCCCTGCTGGGCCCACGCTTCGTCCAGGGCGAAGGGGGTGTTGTAAATGCCTTCCAGCTCGTTGGGCAGCCACACTTTTTGCAGCCACCGGCTGCGGGCAAAGGCATTTTCAGCCAGATAATAGATCTTATCGGTTTTCAGCAGGCCCAGCCTGGCAGGGTCACGCAGGTCGGCCTGGGAAAGGCCGGGCATGGTTTTTGCCAGCTGGTACGCCCCGGTCAGGGTGCCTGCCACGCGGAAGTGATACACCTCGCTGGCTTCGTCCACAGCATCCATGCCCAGCATGGTTCTAAGATAGTTTTCCGAACGCAGCAGCTTTTCTTCCAGCTTTGCATCCACCGCATCGGAAGTATGCACACCGCCCAAATTTTCCCAGATCAGTTCACTGAGGATCTGCCGCCGTGCATACATATAACGGCTGGTTTCCTGCATATCAACATAGCCCAGCACGGCATAGCGCCACTGGGAGATATAGCTTTCTTCGCTGCCCTCTGGCACAGAAAGGCGCAGCTTAACTTCTTCGTCGGCATTTTGCGGCCATTCCATATTAAAGCGGAACTCCATGCCCGGCGAAAAGAGCGTTAGCCGCGGCGGCTGCTCATCTGCAAAGGTGATCTGCTGCAGGGAATCGCAGCCATTGCACAGCCCCGCCTCAAGGGCAGTGCCTTCTTCTATTTCGCCGAAATGCAGGGCCGTAAGGTTTTTGCACCCGGTAAACACGGCCTTTCCCAGCCCGCACAGCTTGGGCAGCTGCACAGCGCCCTGCAGCCCGCTGCCGGCAAATGCGTAGTTTTCCAAAATAATATCCTGTAAGCTGCCAAGATTTTGAATGGCAAAGCCGCCCTGGGCCGAATCGGCATAGGCCATGGCCCCCGGCAGGATCGCCGCCGTTCCCTGGGGCAGTGTAAACTGCGGGTCCACTATTTTGGTGGTGCGCAGCAGCGCCCAGCTGCCGTGGGTGTCTGAGCAGCCGTATACGGCATAGCCGGTATCCCCCAGCTTTTGCAGCGCATAGCTTTGCATATAAAGATACTCGGTGCTGGTCCAGTGATCGGTGTATCCCTCGCAGCCCTGCGGGGCATACATATAATAATAGTCAAACCCTTTGTCTGTAACGATAGGGTCATAGCCGTTTTCCATCACACCGCTGTGGGCGTTGGAGGCCACGATGCGCAGATTGCCGCAATCTTTCAGGCAATCCTCACCAAAGGTGATGGTATCTTTAGACTGGATCAGCAGGATCTCCAGCGATTTGCAGCCTGCAAACGCCCTGCTGCCGATTTTCTTTACGCTTTCGGGCAGCACGGCCACACGCAGCTGCTCACAGCCCTCGAAAGCCCCATCGCCAATGGCATTCAGCTGCAGCGAGGCGCCGTCCGATAGGGTGATGGCGCCGTCAAAGAACACAATGTCCTTCGGCACGCTCAGCAGGGTTACGGTGCCGTTTACCTTCTGATACCAATATCCTTCTGCGGAATTCTGTGCCTCCAGTGCCTGCACGGTGTTCTGCAGGCCAAGGCTTTTCAGCTGCTGCTTCATGGCTGCCGCCTGTTCTTCGTTTGCACACAGGATATTTTTGATCTTACTGCCCGCAAAGGAATCGCCCTGCAGCTCAATTTCCCCCGCCCCGGGGGAGAGCACCAGGGTTTCTACGGCGCTGCAGCTTTCATCGCTGAAGGCCCCCGCGGCGATCTTTGTAATGCCCTCCGGGATCGTATAGCTGCTGCCGCTGGCGAATGCGCGGAACATCTGTTCGTCCTTTTCGCCCTCGGTAAGCCCGTACAGATTCACGCGGTAGCCTGTTCCCTGCTGGTTTTGTGCATGGTCTACACGGTTGCCGTTTTTCGCCAGCTGGGCGGTATAATCATGCGCCAGCTGCAGCATTTGCTGCGGTGTTTCGGTTTCCAGCCGGCACTGCTGCAGCGACTCTGCCCCCTGCAGCGCAGGCAGCTCCTGCTCGCCTTGCAGCGTGATTTTTTCCAGCTGGTTATCCTCGGTAAACAAAACGCGCTCCACCTGCTCGGGCACCGAAAGCGCCTCGCAGGAAAGCGGAATGCCCAGATAGGCCGTTTGCGCCTTATTGGTCAGAATGCCGCTTTGGTCGGTGTCATAGCAGGGGTTTTCGGGGTCCACCACAAAGGCATTTTGGGCCTGCAGCTTGCCGCTTTCGCTGAGCATACTGTCCTCATCGATCACCACCACCGAGCGGGGAATGGCAATGGTTTGTGCCGTCAGCCCCTCGCCGGGGGTGTCGATCTGCACCGCCTGCACATTCTCGGGGATCTGGCACACTTCTGCATCGGCCCTGGCGCTGGCCCCGGTAAGGGTTTGCAGCGCCACGGAATAGCTGGCTGCGCGCGGCTGCGCATAGGTGGTTTGCCCGGCGGCGGTTTGCCCGTCCGTCAGGGTGAACGGTTTGATTTCCACGGTATACTGTTCGGTGTCGATCTGCACAGGCTCGGCAGGCTGCAGAATATGCCGCCCGGGCGTGCTGACCACATAATTCCAGCCCACGGGCTGGCCGTTTTCTTCCCAGCCGGGGAACAGCTTGTCCAGCTTGCCCGATTCGTTTGGAGCGTAGCCTTTCAGAATATCCTTTTGCCAGCGATACAGCAGCAGCGTGCCGCCAATGTCCGGATACTGGTCTTCCTCGTCGGCATTCAGGATCCAGCTGTTTTCCAGGCTGATATCCTGCGCTTCCAGCCGCTTATTCAGCACAAACACGCGGCTGTCGCTGATGGCACAGCAAATGGAATCGCTGCCGTTGGCGGTGTATCTTGTCCAGCCATCGGTTTTCCTAAGGCGATAGCTCACCTTGATCTGCAGCTGCTTTGAGGGCAGCGGTTGGGGGATCTTCGCCGGGAATATTGCTTTGCCCTCGGCCTGCGAAAGCCAGGTTTCGCCGTCATCAAAAGAAATATCGTCAATTTTAATATATCCGTTTTCGCCAAGGTCCTCAAAAGTCCAGTAGTAGATCACGCCGGACTGCTTGTCAAAGATCACCTCGGCATTCAGTGCGGAAAACACGGTTTTTTCCGTGATGGTCTGCCCGCCGTACAAAAAAGCACACGCGCCAAAGCCGCGGTCCTGCACAGACACTGTGGGCGGCTGGGTATACTGTGCGGCGGCTTTTTCGCTGTAGGGCAGCACCTGCAGCCCGCCGCCGGAGGTGGGCTGCTTTTCTGCGGGCTCCGGGTCATAGCTGCCGGGCGGCGGGGCATCGGGGGTTTCGGGCGCCGGTGTGGGCACCGGTGTGGGCACGGGCACGGAACCGCTGCCCGTGCTGCCGCTGCCGCTGCCGTTTGCCGTGCCGCCTGTGCCCTGCCCGGCACTGCCGCTGATCACTGCATCGGCTTTGCCGCCGTTTACAATGTCATACACGATGTCTGCGCCGCCCGCACCCGCAGCCCCCTGTGCCGTGTTCACAGTGTAGGTGCCGTCCGTTTGCTGCACACGGTCAAACAGATAGCCGCCGTTTTCGCCTTGGCCCACTTGGTTTTTGCCCGCCTCATCCTGCTGCCAGAAGGAATCCTTTTCGTCAGGCTGATCGCTGTTTTCGCTGGCCGCCGCATTGTTTTCGGGAAACAGCAGCTGGTTGTTCTGCATGGCAGGCGCATCGGTGCCGGGCGTAAAGCCGCCCCCGGCCTGATAGGCCAGCGCCAGCCAGACACCGCCTGCGCACGCAGCCGCAGCGGCTGCACCGCACGCTATAATTTTTGCGAAAATTGGTTTCATTCCTGTTTTCCTCTTGGCAGTGCCGGATCTTTTTTATGGCAGCGATACGGCAGGGGCGGGGTGTTTGCTCAGTTGGTTTGGCGGCTTTCCTGCACAGCTTGCTGCAGGGTCTTCCACAGTGCGTCAAAGTTTACGGGCTTGCTCAAATGGCCGTTCATACCGGCCTCACGCGAAAGGCGCTCATCCTCCACAAAGGCATCGGCCGAAAGTGCGTAGATGGGCACTCTTTGGGCGTCCGGCCGGGGCATGGCACGAATGCTGCGCGCGGCGGCCCGGCCATCCATCACGGGCATCTGCACATCCATCAAAACGGCATCGTAATAGCCCGCCGGGCTGGCCGCAAATTTTTCTTCGGCAATTTTGCCGTTTTCGGCCACTTCGATCTGCGCGCCGCGCTCTTGCAGGATCTCCACGGCGATCATGGCGTTGATCTCGTTGTCCTCGGCCATCAGCAGGCGCATGGGCCTGCTGACAGGTTGGATCTGTGCGGGCTGCTTTTGCGGCGCTTCCTTTTGCGGGGCGCTGGCCACGGGCAGCGAAAGAAACACCGTGAATTCCGAGCCCACATCCGGCTGGCTTTCCACCACGATCTGGCCGCCCATCAGGCGCACCATCTGGTCGCTGATAGCCAGGCCCAGGCCGGTGCCGCCAAAGCGGCGCGTGGTGCTGGCATCCTCCTGCTCAAAGGGCTTGAAAATTCTTTCCAGAAATTCCGGCTTCATGCCAACGCCGGTATCTTTTACACGGATCATCAGATCCAGCTTTCCGCCCTGCAAGAGCATTTGCCGGAAAGTAACCGTTACCGAGCCTTCACTGGTGAATTTCATGGCGTTGGAAATAAAGTTGATCACCACCTGATTCAGGCGCAGGCTGTCGCCCAGCACCCAGTCGGCGGTAAGCTCCTCATAGCGCACCGCAAAGGCCACGCCCTTTTTTTCCATTTGGCGGGCAAACATATCGTCCAGGGTTTTGCCGAAGGCACGCAGGCTGAAGGGCGCGTTTTCCAGCTCCACCTTGCCGGCCTCGATGCGGCTCATATCCAGAATATCATTGATCAGCGAAAGCAGATGATCCGAAAGCTCTTCGGCTTTTTCCACATACTGCATGGCGGCATGATCGGCGGGAATTTTGCCTTTCATCAGCGTGAGCATACCAATAATGCCGTTCATGGGGGTGCGGATCTCGTGCGACATACGAAACAGAAAGCTGGTTTTAAACTGGCTGGCGGCCTCGGCTTTATCCAGCCGCTGCTCATATCCGCGCTCACGCTCGTGCATGGCCGTGCTGCGGTGAAAATGCAGCAGCTCATACGCGGGGTTGCGGCAGGGCGCAATGCTCATGTGCAGCCACTGGCCATCGGCCATTTCCAGTTCGTATTCCAGCGGTTTTTCACAGCGCCATGCACGGTAGCTGCGCTCCATGCGGCTGCCCAATTCGGGGTTTTTGATGTTGCGGTACATGGCGGTGACATCGTCCTGCAGCTGCTGCAGCGAAACACCCAGCAGCGCCTGCACATCCCCCACCGCCCCCAGCGCCATGGAATCGTAGCGGCGCATCAGCAAAAAGGCCTCTGAGGCATCGCGGCCGATTTCCTGCAAAAGCATTTGTTCCTCTTCGGGCAGCAAAAAAGCACCGGCGTTTGCTGTGCGGCGGTATTGGGGCCATACAAGCAGAGCCAGCGCGGCTAAGATCTCAAAAAAAGCGATAAGTACAAAATAAAAATGATCGCCTAAAAAAGTGAGCATTTGCATGATCGCAGTCATAAGCGGCAGATTCCTTTGTTTTTTCTTGTGAACTTACAAAATCCAAAGCATTTTGTATAAGGCAATACCGCATAATTCTAAGTGCCGATGCAGCGAGCGAGAAGTGCAAGCTGCTAAGCAAAAAGCACAGATAATACTGGTGTGTATTATCGAGCATTTTTGCAACGCAGATTGTGCTTCGCAGCCGCGGCAGCGATGCTTAAGCCGTCAGGCGGGAATTGTGCGGTATTGCCATAGATACCCTATTATATGAAACAAGTATATTGCATTTGCTGCGCCGGTGCAATGTTTTTTTGCCTTTTTCGCCATCTGTGTGCAGCGTGCGGCCGCGGCACGGTGCGGCGAAAAACAGAATTCTGCGCTGCTGCTGTGTTTCTTTTGTTTTTTCGGGTGCGGTTTTCTGCCCAAATTTTCTTTGCAGGGCAAAAAAGTTTGGGCTTGTTCTTTATTTTGACACAAATAGCCGATATAATAAAATTGTATTTTGTTGTTTATTTTATGGCGCAGCGGCGTACACGCTGCCGGGCAAAACCCCTGCGGTGCTGCCAAAGGAATAAAACAGCCGCAGCAAATGCTTTTTGGGGCGGCTGCCGACAGAAATGGTTTCCGTTTGATGTTTTACAATCCGTATATTTTGTTTGTATTTTCCCGAAAGGAGTTTTTCTGATGAACGAAAAGATCCTTGTTGCGGATGATGACCGCAACATTGCCGAGCTTCTGCGCCTGTATCTGGTAAAAGAGGGCTTTACCCCCATTTTGGCCGCTGACGGCGAGGAAGCTTTCCACGCCTTTGAAACCGAGCATCCTGACCTGATTTTGCTGGATTTGATGATGCCCAAAATGGATGGCCGCACCGTGTGCGAAAAGATCCGCAAAACCAGTCAGGTGCCCATTATCATGCTCACCGCCAAGGGCGAAGTGTATGACCGTGTGCTGGGCCTTGAGCTGGGGGCCGACGACTATGTGGTAAAGCCCTTTGACGCCAAAGAGGTGATCGCCCGCATCAAGGCGGTTTTGCGCCGCAGCGCCCCCGCCGAGGAAAAGAAAGAGGGCGTGTATGAATTTGACAATCTGCGCCTGGATATGAGCAGCTATGAGCTGCGCGTAAAGGGCAAGATTGTGGATGCACCCCCCAAAGAGCTGGAGCTGCTGGCCTGCCTGTGCAGCCATCCCAACCGTGTGTACACGCGTGACCAGCTGCTGGATGAGGTGTGGGGCTTTGAATATTACGGCGACAGCCGCACCATTGATGTTCATGTAAAGCGCCTGCGCGAAAAGCTGGAGGGCGCCAGCGAGCAGTGGCAGCTGAAAACTGTGTGGGGCGTAGGCTATAAATTTGAAGTAAAAGAGTGATCTTATGCGTAAAAGTGTAAGCCAAACCTATTTTTTAACCATTGCCACCGTGATTTTGTTCGGCCTGTTTTCCATGGGCATTCTGCAGATCGGAATGTCGATCCACTATTTCACCAACGAGCGGCGGCAGGCCCTGAGCACCGCGCTGGATATTATGGAGGTGCAGGCCCAGTATTTTGCCGATGCCGGTCCTGACCATCAGGCGGCCGTGCAGAGCGATGCGCTGGGGCAGCAGCTGGAGCTGATCAACAGCACCACCCAGAATACGCTGATGATCGCCAACAGCGACGGTTTGATCGTGCGCAGCGCAGGCTATGAGGAGCACATGAACGATGCCCATCTTACCCAGGCCGTGATGCAGCGGCTGGACGGCGGCGAGGATGTGTATGGCCGCGACGATCTGGGCGGCCTGCTGGACCAGAAATATTACATTCTGGCCCGCCGCATGAATGTGGGCGATTCGCATTTTTATCTGCTGGCCTGTATGCGCAGCTCTACCATCAACGAATATGTGGGGGATATGTTTTCCTCCTTTATTCTTTCGGCAGGGCTTACGCTGCTGCTTTCCAGCGTGCTTTCCATTGTGCTGACCAACCGCATCACCCAACCCCTGCATGACATTGGCGAGGCTGCGCGCCGGTTTGGCGGCGGCGATTTTTCGGCGCGTGTTGCCCCCAGCGGCGACGATGAGATCACCAGTCTGGCGCAAACCTTCAACAGCATGGCGGTGAATCTGGAAAGCATTGATAAATCGCGCAGCCAGTTTATGGGCAACCTTGCCCACGAGCTGCGCACCCCCATGACCAGCGTGAAGGGCTTTGTGGACGGTATGCTGGACGGCACCATTCCGCCCGAGATGCAGCACCACTATCTTGAGATCGTAAGCCAGGAAACCGGCCGTTTGGCGCGCCTTGTGCAGAATATGCTGGACATTACCAAGCTGGAAGCCGGTGAATACAAGGTACACGCCCGCTCTTACGATGTGTGGGAGACCCTTACCGGCGTGCTGCTGGCCAACGAGCAGCGCGTTCTGGCCGGAAAGATCGTGATCAACGATCTTGCGCCCGTGCCCACCATGGTGTATGCTGACCCGGACCTTGTGCATCAGGTGGTGCAGAATCTGATGGACAACGCCCTCAAGTTCACCCCGCCGGGCGGCAACATCCGGTTTGATGTCAAGCGCCTGCAGCCCGGCATTGTGGAGGTGAGCATCACCAACACCGGCGAGGGCATCAGCCCCGAGGCGCTGCCCTTTGTGTTCCAGCGCTTTTATAAAGAGGATGCCTCCCGCGGGCTCAACGCCAAGGGCAGCGGGCTGGGGCTGCACATCTGCAAGGTGCTGATCACGCTTTCGGGCGGCACCATCCGGGTGGACAGCAAGCAGGGCGAGTGGTGCCGGTTCACCTTCACCCTGCCCGAGCCCCCCGCACCGCCCCGCCAGCGCCGCGGCGGCAAAAAAGAAGGCTGAGGCCGCCCCCGAAAACTATCACAGCTTTCTCACATTCGGGCCGCCTTATGGGTTTGACATTCTTCCTGTATTTCGTGTACAATAGTGAACAGGTGTAATTTCCGGGTTTCCGGGTTTGTTTTGTATAAGGCAGCACCGCACAATTCCCGCCTGACGGCTTAAGCACCGCTCCGGCGGCTGCGGCATTGCCATAAAAAAGGAGGATCTTTCCCGTGACTCAGCTCAGCCCTTCGATTTTATCTGCCGATTTTGCCCATTTGGCAAATGACTGCGCCGCCGTGATGAACGCCGGTGCGGATATGCTGCATTTTGATGTGATGGACGGCCACTTTGTGCCCAACATCAGTTTTGGGTTGCCGGTTTTGCGTAGCCTGCACAAGGCCCTGCCCGAAGCACTTTTGGATGTGCATTTGATGATCAGCGAGCCGATGCGCTATGCCGAGGAATTCGCCAAGGCCGGTGCCGACATTATCACATTCCACTACGAGTGCGGCCAGGTGGCCGAAACCATTGCGGCCATCAAGTCCACCGGCTGCAAGGTGGGCCTTTCCATTAAGCCCGCCACCCCGGCCGAGGCCCTGCTGCCCTATTTGAAGGATCTGGATCTGATCCTTGTGATGAGCGTAGAGCCCGGCTTCGGCGGCCAGAAGTTTATGCCCGCTGCGCTGGACAAGCTGCGTTTTCTGCAGGATGCCTGCGCCCAGCGCGGCCTTGCGCCCTATCTGGAAGTGGACGGCGGCGTAGACTTAAAGGGCAGCGGCAAGGCCTGTGTAGAGGCCGGTGCCAACCTGCTGGTGGCAGGCAGCGCTGTGTTTGCCGCCCCGAGCCCTGCCGAGGCCGTGCAGGCGTTCCGTGCCCTGTAAGCCCCGCCCGGCGCTATGCTTTTTGTAAACCCTTTTGCCCTTTTTCCGGGAGGTTTGTCTGCCTATGAATAAGAAAAACAGGGTGCCTGCACCGGATGCAGGCGCCCTCTATTACAGCGATGTGATCCTGTGCTGCATACCCGTGCTGATCATGAGTGTGTTCTTTTATGGGCTTCGCCCGCTGTTTTTGAGTTTTGCTGCCGTGGTCACCGGCAATTTGATCGATCGCCTGATGGCCTTTCTGCGTGACCGTCGGTATGACCCGCACGAGCATTCCAGCGAATGCTTTGCGCTGGTGCTGGCGCTGATGATGCCGGCCTCGGTACCCTATTATGTAGTGGTGGTGGCCGTGCTGGCCGGTGACCTGCTGGGCAAGGAAGTGTTCGGCGGCGTGGGGCGCTATCCCTTTCACCCGGTGGCTGTGGGCTATGCCATTGCCTGTGCCAACTGGCCCAGTCTGATGTTCCGCTTCCCCCAGCCCATGACGCGCCTGCCCCTGTATGATCTGAGTCAGGTGCCGCTCGTCGATGGTGCCGACATGGCCCTGCGCAACGGCGGTTTGCCCTCGGTAAGCAGTCTGGATCTGCTGCTTGGCAACTTTGCGGGCCCCATGGGCTCCACCTGCGTGCTGGTGATCCTGGCCTGCGGGCTGCTGCTGGCCCTGCGCAAAAATCTGGACCTTGTAAGCTCGTGCAGCTTTTTGGCTGCCTGCGCCGTGTTTGTGTGGCTGTTCCCGCGCCTTGGCGGCGTGAGCTTTGGCCTGCCCTGGCAAAATCTGGGTGTGCGCCTCACCATGCTGCGCTACGAGCTGGTGGCCAACTCGGTGATATTCAGCGCTGTATTTTTGCTGAGTGAGCCCGTCACCCGCCCCAAAACCCGCCAAAGCCGCATCATTTACGGTGTGTGCCTTGGTGTGCTGACCATGCTTCTCAAATACCATGGAAGCCGTGAAACCGGCGTGGCCTTTGCACTGATCATTATGAATGCCCTTTCTTCCTGGCTGGACCGCGCCGTGATGCTGCTGACTGCACGAAAGGAGGCCCGCCGGCTTGAAAATCGATAAGGCCCGCTATATTGCGGAAAATTTTGACGAAGTTTGTACAAAAGACCGTGTGTTGTTAAATAACCCCGTGATTTTTCACTCGCTGGGCATTGCCCCTTTGGTGGTTATGGACACCAGCGGCCGCAACGCCCTGATGCTGTTTGCGGCTGTGCTGCTTTTGCTGCCCATCGTGCGCGTGGTGCCCATGCTGCTGATGGAGCATTTTGGCGAAAAAGCCCGCCCCATGCTGGTGTGCGGCGTGGCGGCGCTGGCCTACATTCCGGTTTATTTTATCCTGTATTTTATTTTCCAGAAAAATCTTTTGTCGCTGGGCATCTATTTGCCCATGCTGGCGTGTGAGCCGCTGGTGATCCAGCGCTTTGAGCACACGCTGGATGCCAGCATTTCCCAAACCGTAAGAAAAAGCATCGGCTTTACGCTGGGCTACGGCCTGGTTTTGTTTGTGCTGGGCTTGGCGCGCGAGTTTTTGGCACTGGGCCAGCTGTTTGGCGTGCAGGTTACCAAGCTGCTGTTTTTCCCGCTGGCTTCCACGCCTATGGGCGGATTCATTCTGCTGGGGCTTTTGGCCGCAGTATGGCAATATGGCCTGATCCGCTATAAAAAATATGTGAATATGGAGGCGAAGCGCACTGTATGAGCACCGTTTTTCATGATGTGAGCCTCTTTTTGCTGTATGCCGTTCTGGCGGTTTTTGCCCAGAACGCCATTTTCACCCGCAGCCTTGGCGTTTCGCGCATGATCGCGCTGGTGGAAGAGCCCAGCCTGAACTCTGTGCTGTTCGGCGGGCTTCTGGTGGCTGTGCAGCTGCTCGCCGCACCCTTTGGCTGGGCCTATGCCACCTATCTTGCCCCCCTGATCCCGGCCTCGATGCCCATTCGGGCTGCCGTGCGCCCGCTGGCCTATATCCTGTGCAGCTTTCTGGCCATGGGCATTGTGTGGCTGGTGCTGGAGCATGGCATTCATTCGCCCCGCTGCTCTGAGCTGAAAATGCTTTTGCCCCTGGCCACGCTGAACTGCTGCGTGCTGGGCACCTTGCTGATCAGCGGCAGCCAGCACTACACCCTGGTCCAAAGCCTTGGCTTTGGCCTTGGCAGCGCCGTGGGTTATCTGTTTGCTGTGCTGCTGGTCACCGAAGCACAGCGCCGCCTGCGCACCGATGCGATCCCCCCCATGTTCCGGGGGCTGCCCATTACCCTGATCTATACCGGTATTCTGGCCTTGGCCATTTACAGTGTGACCGGCCATATGCTGAATGTCTGATTTTTTGCCGGAGGGCAACCATTATGTCAAAACCAAAAAAAAATCTGGGCAAGCTGAAACATTATAAACGCATTTTCCACACCCGCGATCAGATCGTACACACCGCGCTGGCCTGGGCCGCAGGTATTATTGCGGTGTTTGTGGTGGGCTATCTTGCCGCCCCTGCCGTGCTGGATTTCGGCACGCACACCTGGTACACCGTGGTAAAGGGGCGCGATCTGGATTCTCCTTCCTCCGCGGCTGCATCTGAGCCGGTACCGGCCCAGTCCACCCCTGCCGAGTCTCAGCCCGAGGCCACCCCCGCCCCCACGCCGGTGCCCAAGGTGGATCAGGGCAGCTGGGCCTTTGCCAGCCTTTCCGGCTTCAGCAGCCCCGAAAAAATGGCCGAAACCGCCCGTCAGTATCAGGAAAAGGGCGTTCACTATGTGGTGATTCCTCTCAAGGACAGCACCGGCTATCTGTATTACCCCAGCACCCTGCCCGATGCCTCCAAGAGTGTGGCCGCCACCACCATTGATGCGGCCGCCGCTGCTGCCGCTTTGCGGGAAGCCGGGCTGGAGCCTGTGGCTTCTCTTTGTGCTTTTCAGGACCCCATTGCCCCTTATACCAATCGGGATATGGGCATTCACTATCAAAACACCGAGTATTTCTGGCTGGATGCCGAGCAGGAAGCAGGCGGCAAGCCCTGGCTGGACCCGTGGAGCGAAGCCGCTGTCAACTATGTGGCAGGGGTGATCTCGGAGGTAAAGGCCATGGGCTTTAACACCATTCTGCTTTCCGGCGTACAGTATCCCAGCTATGCCACCTCCAGCTGCGGCTATGCAGGCGGCGGCACGGCCACTGCCAGCCATTTGGCCCAGCTGTTAAAATCCTGGAACGACACCCTTTCCGCCGACGGCGGTACCCTGTGGGTGCAGTATCCGCTGGCCGCCGTGGCCTCGGCTGACCCGGTTGCCGCACTGGGCGGCACCTATGCCGATCTGGGCGTGCAGCGCCTGATGATCGCCATGCCCGCCGAGGTGCCCGAAAATCAGGAAGAGCTGCTCACCGCAGCCAAGGCCGCTGCCGAGAGCGCCAAAACCGAAAGCGTTACCGTAAAAACCGCCGACAGTGCTGTATTCCAGTAAAGGGGGAACCATTTTATGGAAAAAACATTTGTGCCCGCCGACATTCTGCTGCCTTCGGTGCAGTACGATCCTTCGCAGTGGGCCTGTGTGGCCTGCGATCAGTTTACCAGCGAGCCGGAATACTGGCAAAAGGCATGGGCCTGTGCTGCCGGGCAGCCCAGCACCCTGCGCCTGATCTTGCCCGAGGTTTATCTGAACAGCGACTCCCCCCAGCGCCTGCAAGAGCGCATTGAATCGATCCACGAGCACATGAAGGTGTATCGCGTCGAGATCCTGCGCCGCAAAATGCACGGCTTTATGTATATCGAACGCACCCAGATGGACGGCAGCGTGCGTCAGGGCCTTGTGGGCTGTGTGGACTTGGAGGACTACAGCTACGAAAAAGGCGCAAAGCCGCTGATCCGCCCCAGCGAAAACACGGTGGTGGAGCGCATTCCGCCCCGTTTGGCCGTGCGCCGCGGCGCTGTGCTGGAGTTGCCCCATGTGATGATGCTGCTGGACGATCCCGAAAAAACCGTGATCGAGCCCTTGGCGGATGCCTGCAGCGATGATGCCCTTGCCTATGACTTTGATCTGATGCTGCAGGGCGGCCATCTTTGCGGCTGGCGCATCACCGACGAGGCCGTGCAGCAGCGCGTTATGACTGCGCTTGAGCGCTTGGCCAGCCGCGAGGTGTTTGATGCCCGCTATCCCGCCGCAGCCGGGCAGCCCCCGCTGATGATGGCCGTGGGCGACGGCAACCACAGCTTGGCCACCGCCAAAGCCCATTGGGACGAGATCAAGACCCACCTCACCGAGGAGGAACGCCGTGATCACCCCGCCCGGCTGTGTTTGGTAGAGCTGTGCAATGTACACTCGCCTGCCATTCAGATGGAACCCATTCACCGCCTGTTCACCGGCACCACCGGCCGCGAAGTGCTGGAAGCGCTCACCGCATGGAGCCGTGAAAACGGCCTTGGCCTGCAGCACGCTGCCGCCCAGCAGACCATTACGCTGGTGGACGAAACCGGTGCCGAGCAAACGCTGGGCTTTACCAGCCCCACCGAGCCCCTGGCCGTTGGCACTGCCGAGGCATTTGTGGGGCATTTTCTGGCCGGTCATCCCGGTGCCTCCGTGGACTATATCCACGGTGCCGACACGGTGCGCGCTCTGGCCCGCAAGGGCGGCGTGGGCCTGCTGATGCCCGATTTTGCCAAGAGCGATCTGTTTAAGGGCGTTGTGCTGGGCGGTGTGCTGCCCCGCAAAACCTTTAGCATGGGCCATGCCCAGGAAAAGCGCTATTATATGGAATGCCGCGACATCGACCCTGATTTTGCGCGCCACGCCGAAAGCCTTTCCACCTGCCTGTGAGCGCCGCTTGCGTGCCCCTGCAATTACAATCTGTAAAATCTGTATATAATCAACAACAAGGATATTTCATGACATTTCAAGACCTTCCCCTGCAGCCCGCCATTTTGAAAGCCGTGGCCGAGGCTGGTTACACCAACCCCAGCCCCATTCAGGCCGGGGCTATTCCCCCCGTACTGGCCGGGCGCGACCTTTTGGGCTGTGCGCAGACAGGCACCGGCAAAACTGCCGCCTTTGCGCTGCCCATTTTGCAGAATCTTTCTGCGCAAACGCCCCAGCGCCCCTGTATTCGCGCTTTGATCCTTACCCCCACGCGTGAGCTTGCCCTGCAGATCGGCGATAGCTTTTCTGCCTACGGCAAGCATTTAAAGCTGCGCCACACCGTGATCTTCGGCGGTGTAGGCCAGCAGCCTCAGGTGGAGGCACTGCGCCGCGGCGTGGATATTCTCATTGCCTGTCCGGGCCGCCTGAACGATCTGATCGGCCAACGCCTGATCGATCTTTCCGGCATTGAGATCTTTGTGCTGGACGAAGCCGACCGTATGCTTGACATGGGCTTTGTACACGATGTAAAAAAAGTGATCGCCAAGCTGCCGCGCCGCCGCCAGACCCTGCTGTTCAGCGCCACCATGCCCAAAGAGATCGAAGAGCTGGCCGACAGCCTGCTGCATGACCCCGCCGTGGTAAAAGTAGACCCGGTTTCCAGCACGGTGGACCGCATCGATCAAAAATTATATTTTGTAGAAAAAAAGCAGAAGATCGAGCTTTTGGCTTATCTTTTACAGGATAAAAGCATTGTCAATGCGCTGGTTTTCAGCCGCACCAAACACGGGGCAGACCGCATTGCCCGCTTGCTCAACAAGGCTGGCATCACAGCGGCGGCCATTCACGGCAACAAAAGCCAAACCGCGCGCGTAAATGCGCTGGAAGGCTTTAAGGCCGGTAAAACCCGTGTGCTGGTGGCCACGGATATTGCCGCGCGCGGCATTGATATCAGCGAGCTTTCGCATGTATTCAACTACGACCTGCCCGAAGTGCCCGAAACCTATGTGCATCGCATCGGCCGCACAGCTCGTGCCGGTGCCGATGGTGTGGCCATAAGCTTCTGCTCCACCGAGGAGCGTGAATATCTGGCAGGCATTGAAAAACTCAACCGCAAAAAGATCCCGGTAGTGACCGGCCACCCGTGGGAGGGTATGCCGCCTGCGCAGCCGCAGGCCGTGCAGCAGCCCGCACGCAAGGGCGCAGCCAAAGCCCGCAGTGCTGCCAAGGCAGCCCCCGCGCCTGAATTGGAAAGTGAGGAACCTATGCAGAACCCTGATCGCCAGCAGTCGGACGAAGGCCGACATCTTTCGGCCAGCGCCAAGCGCCGCCGTCGCCGCCGCCGTGCCATGGACCGCAGCGAAGCTGCTGCCCCCGCCGTACAGGCCGCTGCCAAACCCGAAGAGAAAAAACACCCGCAGCCCGAGCAGCGCCGCGAAAAGCCTGAGGCCAAAAAGCCCCAGCAGCCGCGCCAGGCTGCGGCCCGCAAGCCTGCGCAGCCTGCCCCCCGCGCCGAGGAAGTGCGCGCAGAAAAACAGCCTCGCCGTGAAAAGGCACAGCCGCCTAAGGCAGCCCCTGCGCAGCACACGCGCCGCGCAGCCGCTCAAAATAGCGATGACCCCGGTCTTTTGCTGATCAGCCGCAAGCCCCCTGTGCAAAAGTTTGCCAGCTTTGAGGCTTATATGGAGGCTCACGGCGGTGCCACGGCCCCCATTGAGGAAAGCCCCGAAGATTAAATCGCTGTATTTGTGCGCAAAATCTTCATGTGGCCTTTCTGATTTTTCCTTTAAATCGCATTTCTTTCATCTTTTTGTGTTAGTGTTGTCTTTTTTTTCATCGTTTTTCTGCATTCTGTACTTTGTTTTACAAAAAACTATATAATTTTGTATTTTCTATAGTTTATTTTTCCTGCAGCTGCATTCAGGAATGTGATTCTTCATCTATTTTGTGCATGAATTCAGTCATGTTTGTGCGCCGTAGAAAATCAAAACAAAAGCCGATTTCACTCGAGAATTTCTGTATTTTTCAGTTTTTGGGCAAAATCTTTGGAAATACAACAACTTATGAATTTTTTTGTTGACAAAGCTCCCACTTATTCGATATAATTTAGCTATGGTTTTATGGAGAAAAACCACGCTAAGGGTTAACGGTGAGGAACTTTCGAAGATAGCACAATATTATAAAAAATAAGGAGAGTGGTATTTATGACGAAATCTGAGCTTATCACTGTTGTGTCCGCCAAGAGCGATTATACCCAGGAGCAGGTTCGCGCGATTGTAGACTGTATGCTGGATGAGATCGTTCATCGACTGGCTCGCGGCGAAGAGGTTACCATTTCCGGCTTTGGCCGTTTTGAAATGCGTAAGCGCCGTGAAAAGCACTTCGTGAATCCCAAAACCAAGGATGTTCAGCTGCTCGCAGTCAGCGAAACTCCCGGTTTTAAGGCCAGCGGCAAGCTGAAGCAGAAGATCAAAGAGTCCCAGAAGAAGACTCGTTGATTTTTCGCCTGTCACAAAAATTCGCCCCGGCGCTCTCTTTTCAGCGCCGGGGCATTTTTTATCTTGCTATCACTCAAAACCTATCGTTTTCTGTGTGCTCACAGATCGTCGGCATCCTGCACAGGCACTTCGTTTTCGTTCTGCGGCACCCCCGTCCAGCTGCCCTCAGGGTCTGTGGGGGAATGCACCATCAGCGGGCTGGGCGGCAGCGTATAGCCGGGCTGCGGCGGATCGCCCGGGAACCCCGGCTCGGTCAGCGCTGCGCCGCTGGGCAGGCGCGAAGCTGCCCGGGCCTGCTGCACCGCGCCCGGGGCGTTTTGCTGATCCGCCGTGTCCGGCAGCGCCACCCAAAAGCCCTCATGCTCATTGTTTTTCATGGATACCATCCTCCTTTTCGGGCCAGCCGGAAAATTTCGGCTGCCAAACCCACCGGCCGGCCTTTTGAAGATTAGTATGCCCTCCTTCTGCCCATGCTATCCGGCAGAGGAGGGCTTTTGTATGCGCACTGGTTGGAAACCGTTTTTCATCAGCTTTTTGATCACCTTGGGCGTACTGCTTCCCTTTGTGTGGTGCGGTACGCTGTATTACGATACTGCGCATAGCAGCGCCGAGCCTGCTGCGCAGCCGCAAAGCGGCGTGCCCATTCTTTCCGGCTCGCAGGACAGCGGCGCGTTTTTGATCGCACTGGCCCCTTGGCAGGAGTGCCCGGCACCGAGCCTTGCGATTTTGCGGCTGGACTGCCCGCAAGCTGCCATTTCCGTGTGCCTGCTGCCGCCCGGCACCGTTGTGCGCAGCCCGGGCGGCTCGGCCACATTGGCGCAAAGCTATTTAACTGCCGGGCCGGGGCGCGCCGCGCAGCTTTTGTGCGAAACACTCGAGCTTCCGCCGCTTTCTTATGTGGCCGCCACTCCCGGCGGTTGGGCACTGCTGCTGGGCGACCCCGTGCTGCGGCTGGATACCGCCTCGCTGCTCACACCGGCCCAGCGCACCGCCTTGGGGCTGGAGGGCGCGGTGGGGCAGCTCAGCCTGCCTCAGGCTGCGGCCTTGTGCGCCCATGCTGCGGATCTGCTGCCCGCCGAAAGCGCCCTGAAGCTGCGTTTGGCTGTGTGGGAGAACACCCTGCAGCAATGCCGCCCGCAGCTGGCCCTGCTGGCAGATGCCATGCGCGCGCAAAGTTCGCAGCTGCTCACCAGCCTTTCGGCCGCCGAGCTTTTGCGTCTGGAGAAAATGCTGCGTTTTCTTTCCGGTGCCGAAAGTGTGTCCGTGCATGTGCAAACCATGCCCGGAAAAGCCGAGGGCCAGCGCTTTGCCCTGAACGAACAAAGCCTGGCCCTTGCCGCACAGCTGGCAGGATAAGCCCCTGCCGGCCGGTTTTACCCAAGCATGGTATGCGATAAAATAAATTTGCGAAAATCCTCTGCGTGTGCCGACAATATGCGCGCGCGTAAGGTCACCAGATAAAATATGCGATACGCATTGGGATCATCTATTTGCAGCAGCTTCACATTTTCGTTTTGCAGCAGCTCGTTCCAAGGAACCACCGCCACGCCAAACCCGTTTGCCACCAGCGCCGCAATGGCATGGTCTTCGTTCATTCTGCACGAAACCTCAATGGTTAACCCGGCGCGCTGAAACACATTTTCCACATAGTGCGTTGTATCCGCTGACAGCACCACCGGGTATTTGGCTATATCGGCCAGCGAAATTCTGCTTTGCCGGGTAAGCTCGTGGTCACGCGGCGCCAGCAGCCCCATTTCATAGCGGGCCACCGGTTCAAATTTAAATTCCGGCTGATCCTCCAGATAGGAAGCAAAGCCGATCTCGCTGATCCCCTTCCGCACATCCTGCAAAATATGCGGTGTATCGCTTTGCCGAAACTGAAAAAACACATTTCCGCTCTGTGCCTGCTTTTGGGTTTGATATTGCCGCATCAGCGGCGGCAAATAGAGGGAAGCCATTACAAAATTAGCCGAAATATCTATTATTTTCTTATTCGGATCACGCAGATCACGAATGTGCTGCACCCCGGCATCCAACTCGTGCAAGGCGGCGCGGGTGTGTTCGGCAAAAATACGCCCATAGCGGGTAAGCACCACATTCCGCCCCTGTTTTTCAAACAACGGTGCCCCCAGTTCGTTTTCCAGCGCCGCAATGGCACGGCTCACTGCGGGCTGGCTCACATTAAAAATATCGGCTGTATGTTGATAGTGCTGCGTATACGACATACTGGTGAAATAGCGCAGTTCCCGGATATTCATTTTCTCCTCCATTTATAACCAAACTGTTATGCTTTTGGTCGGAAAACGCTGTTGTTTCTCCGCACTCTTTTTTGTATTCTAAGTATAACAAACGAAATGCAGTTGTGCAAAGCATTTTTGTCCATTTTGCATAGAAAAGCACAAAGGAGTGTATGGTTATGAACAAATCCGCATCGCCCGTGGTAATTGGCACCATTGGTGCCGGTTACGCCGCCTATCTTCATGGCAACGGCTATGAAAAAGTGCATGGTGTGCCCGTTCGCCTGAAAACCGTGTGCGATTTAAACCTTGCTCTGGCTGAAAAGGTAAAATCCCGCTACGGATACGAGCAGGTTGAATCGGACTATCACAAGCTGCTGCTTGATCCGGAAATTGATGTAATCGATATCGTTTTACCGCCGTTTTTGCACACCCGTGTTGCGCTGGATGCCCTGAAAGCCGGAAAACATGTGATCTGCGAAAAGCCCTTGACCGGTTATTTTGGTGAGCCCGGTCAGGAAAACATCGGCAACACCGTGCCCAAAAGCGAAATGCTTGCCAGCTGCATGAAAGAAATGGAGCTTCTCAAGCAGGCCGTGGCTGAATCCGGCAAAAAATTCATGTATGCAGAAAACTTTGTCTATGCCACCCCCGTACAAAAAGCTGCCGAGATCCTGCGCGCCAAAAAGAGCAAGCTTTTGTTTATGAAGGGCGAAGAAAGCCTGAAGGGCTCTTCCAGTGCCGTGGCGGGCAAATGGTGCAAAACCGGCGGCGGAACCCTGATCCGCACCGGCACTCATCCGCTGTCCGGTATGCTGTGGCTCAAATCGCAGGAAGCCGCCGCCCGCGGTGAAACCATTGGCATTGCGGATGTCACCTGTGATGTTGGCCGCACCACAACGATTTTGACCGAAGAGGAGCACCGGCACATCTCGGCTCGCCCCGAGGATGTAGAAGATTACGGCGTGATCAGCATCACTTTCACCGATGGAACCAAGGCGCTTTGCCTGGCAAGCGACACCGTGCTGGGCGGCACGAAAAACTACATTGAAGTTTATGCCAACAACACCGCGCTGAATTGCAATATCACCCCCACCGATCTTTTGAACACCTATTTTCTGGATGAGGACGGCCTGGAAAATGTGGACATTTCTGAAATGCTTCCGGCCAAGCTGGGCTGGAACAAGGCTTTTGTAAGCGACGAGATCATTCGTGGCTACATGGGCGAAATGCAGGATTTTGTGGAAGCCATTTCCTATGATCGCGAGCCCGCTTCCGGTTTCCAGCTGGCCTACGATACCACCCGCGTAATGTACGCCGCTTATCAGTCTGCCGAGGAAGGCCGCCGGATTCAGCTGTAATTTTTTGGTAATACGGTGTTTTTACTGTATGCTGAATGCCTGAAGTGCCCTGTGTGAATCAGCACTGCCGATTCACACAGGGCACTTTTGCGGTATAAAGCCGTTGATCCTGCCAGAATATTTTCCGGTATCCGCTCAATAAACATCCTTCATCACAATATCCTGCAGATAGCGGTGAAAGTGTTCGTATTCCTCTGCTTTCAGCATTTTGGGGAAGCTCATCACCACCAGCTCATGCCCGGCATGATCGCGGTGGTAGGCGGGATGAATATGCGGATATGGATTTTCCACAAAGCCGCAGCGCTCATAAAACGCCTTGCGGCGCACAGCGATCTCATTCACCGGCGGGTCGATCTCCAAAATCAGCGGCGTAGCCCCATAGGCTTTCAGGATCTTCTGTCCATAGCGATGGTTTCGCATGGCGGGCAAAACGCAGAAATGCTCGATATAAAGCGCCCCGCCGATATCCCAGTACAGAATTTCGCCGATCATTTCGCCGTTACCGCACACCACATCCAGGTGATAGTCCGACTGATGCAGAATGCTGCGCTGCGAAGCCGCCTCACGCTGCTCATGCTCGGGGAAGCTGATTTTATAAAGCGCCATGGCTTTTTCGTAAAGCGGGTCGTTTGTATCCGTCAGGCGTTTGATCTCCATGGTCTCTTTCTCCTTTTGCCTGCAGTAACGGCATTTTATTCCAGTTCAAAATCGCTGGGCTGCAGCTCATCCAAAGCCGCATTCGGGTCTGCGATCAGGCGGCGGCTCTGGTTTAAAATGGCTTTTTCCAGCAGATTGCGCGCCATACGGCCATTGCCCGCTGCGGCAGCATTTTGGGCCTGCTGCTGTTCATAATAGGCGTGCAGCGGCAGCAAACAGGCTGCATCCAGCCGATAGCCCTTGCCCTTGGCAATGCTTTCGGTAATGCGGATCAGCTCGTCTGCCGTGTAGTCCGGAAATTCAATGCGATTGGGAAACCGGCTGGCAAGTCCGCTGTTGGCTGTGAGGAACTGCTCCATCTCGCGGCTGTAGCCTGCCAGCACCACCACCAGATCCTCGCGGTGATCCTCAATGCCCTTTACCAGTGCATCAATGGCCTCCAGGCCAAAGCTGTCCTCTCTGCCGCGGAACAGGCTGTAGGCTTCGTCAATAAACAGCACGCCGCCCAGCGCGCTTTGGATCACGCTGTTGGTCAGCGGGGCGGTATGGCCCACATAACGCCCCACCAGATCGGCACGGCTCACCTCTACCAGCTGGCCGCCGCGCAGCACGCCAATGGCCTTGAGATAGTGCGCCACGATGCGTGCAATGGTGGTTTTTCCGGTGCCCGGATTGCCTGCAAAGATCATGTGCATATTCGGCATGGCCACCGGCAGCCCTGCGGCGCGGCGGCGGCTTTGGGCGGCCACATTGTCGGCCAGCGCGCGCACATATTCCTTCACCGGTGCCAGCCCCACCACGGCATCCAGCTCTGCTTCAGCCTGTGCGCGCTCGGCGGCAAACACGCCGGGCAGCAGGCTTGTGATTGCGATCGTTTCTCCTTGGGCTTCCAGCAGCGCTTCGCCTTGCTGTTCTGCGCGCAGCGTGACCTTAGCCCCGGCTGCCGGGCTGCGGATGAGCTTGTACTCTGCCAGTGCCCGGTACAGGCGTTCTGCCTGCTGCACAATGGCCGCCACGCCCTCCGCCTTGGTGTAAACCCCTGCCAGCCAATCCCGCAGGGCAGCATCGGCGCTCAGCTCCAGCTCCAATCGGCTGCGGCAATTCTGCGCAAGGCGGTTCAGTTCCCCTGCCGCAATGGTTTGCAGCGTTTCAGGCGTATAGGCCGCCGCGGCGCAGGAATCCCCAATGTGCTCGGCAAAGCCCGCACCAAACGCCGATGCAAGTTTTTCCGGCTTTTGCGTGCCAAAAAATACCAGATATTTTCCCTTGGGAGTCAGCTGGCTTACGGTGCCCCCTGCCAGCGCCGTGCCGCTTTCCACCAGAATGCCTTTTTGCAAAAGATAGCGGCTGTTCAAAGGCGCTGCCCCCTTTTGCACCAGCGCCGAAAGCGCTGCCCGGCAACTGGGCGCACATTCGGCCCACCCGTCAAAGGCAATGATCTGGCCCGGGGCCGAAATGGCGCTGTACAGATCCTGTAAAAACAGTTTTTCCTGTGCCGGGCCCGGATATAGGCTCAGCTGCATCTGTGCGATTTGCGGGCTTTGCAGCAGCCCTCGGGCAGCAAGCTCGGCTGCCACCATGCGAAGCGCCGAATGCCTTCCGCTGCCGTTTCCGCCGTACAGGTAGATCACATTGCGGGCATTTTCCCCCTGGGGCGGCAGCAGTGTGGGGCGGCGGAATGCCCGCACCAGACTTTGCAAAAGCTCCTCCTGCCCAACAAGCTGCGCAGCCAGCTTATCGCTGATGCCCTCCCAGCTTCCCTGCTCTGCATTTTGCACCACTGCAGCGGTTTGCTGCGGCTGAACGGCCGGATCCAACAGGCCGTCATTTGCCATTTCACGGGTCAGCTCGGCGGTTTTCTTTTGCAGAAAATCCTGCATTTCACGCACCTGGCGGCTCACTTCGTCCACCGAAGCCTTTGCCCCGGCCTTTTCCGTGGTTTTGCCCGCCCCGCTGCCGTTGCCGAAGAAATCATCGAATAAATCTGTATACCCCGATCGCGCCATTGCTGTTTCCTCCTGCGGCCTTTGTTGTGCGCCGCCATCCCGGCGCAAAATCTATTTTGATTATAACACAAAACCCATCCCGGCAAAAGTTTTCATCAAAGAAATGAAGTGACCCCAAAAAGTTAGACAATATTTTGAAGTAAAAATTGTTCAAGCAGCCGAAAGGGCTTGC